>Ga0308157_10000173_pt1 | contig 267699 bp, 218 predicted proteins | sample PhyBR1_FD_201035 | JGI IMG/M metagenome (GOLD analysis project Ga0308157, IMG submission 201035) | Phyllosphere microbial communities from UC Gill Tract Community Farm, Albany, California, United States - DLSLB.R1 | ecosystem: Host-associated > Plants > Phyllosphere > Unclassified | place... | reverse complement strand
GGCGTTTCGAAGCATTTGTTTACCCCCCCCCCCCCCCCCCGAAAGAAGAAATCTTGAGAGCCCGTATTAGCGGAATAATTCTGGCCAGCATCCTCGCTCTCGCGGGGTGCACATCGACGACTGCATCCGAATCCGGCCCCGCGGAGAATGTGGGTAGCGGGGCGATGCCGAAATTCACTGGCCCGTTCGCCGTAGACCTCAGTACCGCATGGACGGACTCAGACAACGAATTCGTACAATCAACACTCGCCGACCAGACTATCGATGACCAGGAGTGGGCAGAGCTGTCTACACGGATGAGTTCGTGCTTGTCGAAGGACGGTGTCGAATTCCTGGGCTTCCGAGACGATGGGACTTATGAGACCCATGGGCCAGTCGGGGCAACGAACCAGGAGGCAGAAGATATCCTGGCGCGCTGCGAAGCCTGGAGCGGTGAAACGTGGCTGCACCCCCTCCGGCGCAAGATGGCAACGAATCCGGAAAACACTCCATTTCCGGAGGCAATGACGCAATGCTTGATCCGCAACAAATTGGTGCCGACCGACTATGCCGTAGCGGATTTTATTCGTGACAACCAGGCGCTTTCTTTCCCGTTCATGGGCACTAGCGATGAAGAAGAGTTCTGGAGTTGCAACTCCGACACGTCCTATGACGGCGCTTCGTGACGAGACGTTCATTAGCTGCCGCAATCGTGTTGGCCGTGGTTGCCAGCACCGGCGCCTTCGTAGGAATTATTGCCACGATCGCGCTGATCGAGGACAACCCGCCGAAGTCGTTGACCGCCTCGACAGGGCCAACGTACGTCACAACAACGCTTCAATCGTTCGCGGACCCACGAGACATCGTGCTGCAACTGCAAGAGCTGCCAGAGGTCAAGCTTGCGTCGCAAAGCGCCGGCACCATCACCACACTTGACTGCACTCCAGGCGGTACTTGGGCATCGGGTGCGTCTAACCTGGCGGTCAATGGTCAACCAATATTGAATCTTCACACATCCACACCTCTGTGGCGACCGGTTGGAATCGGAGCGAAGGGGCCGGACGTTGACGCGCTCAAAGCCGAAATCGCGCGACTTGGCAAGTCTGCTACGTCGGGGAAAGTTCTTCAGTGGAAGGATCTTCAGTCGTTTCGGGAACTGAAGAAGGAAGTCGGAGCCTCCGCCGACGGTGACGAAGTGACCCCAGGGGAAATCCTCTGGCTATCGGCTCCGTCTATCACGCTTGGCGCATGCGACGCTCGCCTGGGCAAACAGATCGCAAGTGGCGATCCCCTCGCGGCTGTGAGGTTCGACCCTACGTTCTCAATCGACGGTTCTGCCCTCCCGCAAGCATTTGAACCGCGGGTGCTTACAGTCGGAAACGTCTCTCTAGAGATGTCTTCGAATACTGAGCTGCGTCAACCCGAGCGTATTCGCGAGGTTCTGCAAACTAGCGTCTACAGAGCGGCGGCGGAACAGGCCAAGAACTCCGATGGCCTCGTGAGCTTAAAAGTGACCGCCTCGCTTGCAACCCCCGTTCAAGTAATTGCTGTGCCACCGTCAGCTGTCACTGCATCGGCGGGCTCCGACGCGTGCATCGAATCGGATTCTGGTGACATCGTTCGCGTTAGCGTGGTGTCCTCGGAGTTGGGGCGTTCGTTGATATCTGTCCCAGATGCTGCGATACCCGATAAGGTCGCCGTCGAGGGGCCAGCGGAATGTTCCTAGAGGTCGTCGATCTCGGTCACCGCTTCTCTAATGCTAGCTGGCTCTTTCGAGACGTCACCCTGCGTTTCGAGGCGGGAAAAACATACGGTATAACTGGGCCGTCGGGGTCAGGTAAGAGTACATTCCTAAGTCTTGCAGCCGGATGGGTGAGTCCTACAGAGGGACGGGCGCTACCTACTGGAATAGACCGCGTGAGTTGGGTTTTCCAGAACTCGTTCGGAGTTCCACGCAGGTCGGCTCTCGACCACGTCGTCCTACCCTTGCTCGCGAGTGGACTAGCACGGGGAGAAGCGAATGTCATCGCAACTGGGCTACTCGAGACGTTTCATCTAGCAGGGGTACGAGAGCGGCAATTTCGGGCACTGTCCGGAGGGGAGGCGCAGCGCCTCATGCTCGCGCGGGCCGTGGCTGCTCAACCGCACCTGCTTTTGATCGATGAGCCGACTGCGCAACTTGACAGTGCAACTTCTGTCGTCGTCAATGAGGTAATGCGGTCGATTGCTGACCAGGGGCGCGTCGTGTTGGTCGCTACTCACGATCCAGGAACCGCTGATTCTTGCGATGAGATAATTGACATGCGCGAATACGTTGATTCGTCGAGTAGATCTCGGAGCGCCAATTGAGAGTGTCCTCATTATTTAGTGAGGCGTGGCGAAATCTGCTCACTGGAACAGTTCGCGCTGGTCTCCTTGGAACCGTCTTCGCGCTAACCCTCTCAACCCTCACCGTTTCCGATGCTGTCATCGTTGATACCTTGGTCAAAGAGGCGCAGGATTTTCAGGAGGTAGGAGCGTCGACAATTACGGTCGCAGCTCCCGCCGCCATATCAGGTGACGCATGTGAGGCGCTATCGCAGACGAACGGGATACTTGCTTCCGGTGCAATCAGGTCAACGTCGAAGAGCTTGAGTCTGTCGGTCCTTCCACGATCGCCAGTTCCTATCAGCGAAGTGAGTGCAGGATTCTCCGCCGTACTTGGTGTCCAGCCAGGAAGCGCCGGCGGAGTCGTCGTCCCGAAGGACGTTGTGCTGAACAGCGGGGGGCCAGACGAGGAGGTGCTGAAGACTGCCCGCGGGGATGTGGCCGTGGCCGGGGTGTACCTCTATCCCAGCGATGGAAGACGTCCGGGGCTCGGATGGGCGATTCTCGACCCCATCGCTACGGGGCAGATTTTCGACGAGTGCTGGGTGAAGATCTGGCCATGGAGCGATGAGATCCAGTCGGTCTTGAAGGGTGTTGTTGTCGCCGCTGGTGCGACGCAGGACCAGGCGACCCAAACTACGCAGGGTCAGCTGAATGCAAAATTGGGCACAAGGTTCCTAGGAGAGGACAGGTACACCAGCCGTGTAACTCGCTACGCGCCTGGCGCCGCCTTGATCCTCGGCTTCGCGCTCGCGGCGGTCTCATTCCGATCTCGACGACTTGAGCTTGCGGCACGCCGCCAGGACGGATTCTCGCGGACGGATGTCACCGCACAGAGCATCATCGAGACTCTTGCGTGGGTCACTCCAGCAGCGCTGTGCGCGTGGGCGGCCAGTACCGTGTATCCCTATCTGGTCGCCTATGGGACAACCGTAGAAGGTGCTGGCGCAAATCCCTTCATTATCGCGATCGCCGGTGTGATCGGCGCGGTTCTTGGCGCCGGCGTCACTGCAGCGATCGTGCGGGAACGACACCTCTTCGCATACTTTAAAGACCGGTAGAGCAGTGTATGCCGAGGCTCACCCGTGGGTGGCAGATCCTTCGCCGTCCATACATAAGGAAAAGGAAGCCGATCCCACAGTGAGATCGGCTTCCTTTTAGGTCGATCCGACGCAGTTATGCGGTCGCTTTCGTGTATGCATCGACAATAGTGGCGGGAGCGCGACCACGATCGCTGACGGTGTGCCCGTTAGCCCGGGCCCATTCGCGGACCGCGGCGAGGTCAAGGTCGCTCTTGGCGCGGGACGCCGGTCGCGCACCTCTCGCGCTGGCGGTGCTGACAGAGCGGGCAGCGTCCACGTACGGCGAGAGCGCCTTGTAGAAAGCGTCGGCGGCTCGCACCCGTCACTGATCCCGCGAGAGTTGTGGCTCCGCGTGCAAGATGTGCTGGCCGCACACAACTCCGCAGGAGAGAAGGACCGGCGTCACCCTCACTACCTCAAAGGCTCGATCTACTGCGGCGAGTGCGGCAACCGTCTGGTGTTCACTCGCAATAAGGGAAAGCTAGGGCTCTACTACGACTACTTTTTCTGTCTCGGCAGGCGGGCGAAGGCCGCACCGTGCACACGGAAATACCTCAGCGTCGAGGCTGTCGAGAAGGGGGTGGAGGACTACTACCGCGGTCTTCATTTCTCAGAGGACCGGATCGAGGACATCCGCCGCGTGGTTCGTGAGGAGCTAGCGAACAGCCAAGCCGACGCCCGCTTCACGCTCGGTGAGGCGCGGCGGCGACATGTAGCTCTAAAGAACGAACAAGCCGCGCTCATGAAGGCGCACTACGCAGGAGCCGTTCCTCTCGACTTGCTTAAGAGTGAGATGGACCGGATTACCCGCGAGGTGGACGCTGCAGAGCATCAGATTGCAGCCTCCGAACAAGCGCTCGACCAGCTCGACGAACAGTTAGAGCGGGCGCTGGAAGTGGCCCGACTCTGCCACGAGCAGTACGCGGCCGCCGTTCCCGCCGAGCGACGACTCCTCAACCAGGGGCTGTTCGAGAAGCTGTTCATCGGCGCGGACGGTTCGGTCGAAGACGCCGGGATACAAAGCCTGTTCGCAGGTCTCCTGGCGAACGACTCAGCGCTCCGCACGGAAACGAGAGAAGTGGCGGTTCTTCCCGTACCCACGCAGCAGCAAGACGCGCTCGCAACAACGGACACGGACGGGGTGCTCGTGCCCGTTCGAGAGTGGGGGAACCGCCCAGAACGCCGCTGGAACCCCTCAGCGGTACTTCTTCGTATGCAGGCGGACGACCTGGCCTGCCACGCCAAAACCCCGCCCAAACTTTCGTTTGGACGGGGTTCGAATAAGGCACATTTGGCGGAGGGTGTGGGATTCGAACCCACGGGACATTGCTGCCCACTGGTTTTCAAGACCAGGTCCATCGGCCGCTCGGACAACCCTCCCGAACGCACCGAGTCTACCGAGCCACGACCCGGCCGCGTCACGAGGGGACGCGGACGCGGCGACCCCGGGCGAAGATACCCCGGGGTCGCCGCTCGAACTCAGCCCAGCGGGCCGTACGCTGCGGGCGTCGTGCGGGCGTGCGTCGCCTGCTCGAAGCCGTAGGCGATGCCCAGGAGAGGACCCTCGGCGAAGTCGCGGCCGAGGAACTCGAGGTTCACTCCCCCGGTCGACGCCTCGGTCGAGAGCCCCTGACCCATGGGAACCGTGACGGCAGGCAGGCCCGTGTTCGGGCTCAGTCGCATGTTCGTGCCGATGGTGCCGTAAGGGTTGCCGGTCGGGTAGACGACGGCATCCAGCTTCTGGTCGTCCATGAAGGCGGTCATGATCTGCTTGCCCTTGGCGAGCTGCAGGGTGTGCGAGCCCTGCGGACCCGCCCATGCCTGATAGGTCGACGCGGTGACGGCGGCGCGCTGGCCGTACGGGTTGCTCGCACGCCCGGGCACGATGTTCGGCGACTGCGAGATGGCGAGCAGACTGCGCGCGCTCACCGCCGGGTTGAGGTACGCGGTGATGTAGTTCTGCAGGTCGTGGTTGAACTCGGGACCGCTGCCGCTCCCCTCGCCCACGATCGCTGAGAACCCGTCGGGTGCGGTGACGGCGACCACCGTCGCGCCCCGTGCCTCCATGGACGCTTTCGCCTGCGCGAACAGACGCTGGGTGATGGGGTTCGTTCCCAGCATCGACGCGATGTAGCCGATCTTCTTCCCCTTCAGCGATTCCCCGTCGAGGTACGACGTGTAGGTCTCGGGGACCTTGCCGGCCTGACGCGCGGTGACGGGGTCACCCGCATCTTCGCCGACGACCGCGTCGAGGGCGATCGCGGCATCCTGAACCGAACGGGCGATCGGACCACCGGTGTCCTGCGAGAGGGCGAGCGGCACGATGCCGTCGCGGCTGGCGAGACCGACCGTCGGGCGCACGCCCACGAGCTGGTTGTAGGTCGAGGGGATGCGGATCGACCCGCCGGTGTCGGTGCCGAAGCCGATGCCGGCGAGGTTCGCCGCAATCGCGGCTCCCGTGCCACCGCTCGATCCACCCGAGGTCTGGGTCGTGTCGTACGGGCTCGACACGGTCAGCGCGGTGCCGTCGGGCTGGAACGCCGACCACTGCGACGACAGGTTGATCGCGAACTCGTCCATCGAGGCCTTCGCGACGATCACGGCTCCGTCGGCGCGGAGCCCCTTGACCATCGTCGCGTCGCTCGAGGTCTGGTTGCCGTTCCAGCAGCCGCAGCCGGCGGTGGTGGGCATGTCGACGGTGTTGTAGTTGTCCTTCAGGGCGACGGGGATGCCCAGCAGCATCCCGGTCATGCCCTTCTCGGCGCGGATCGCGTCGGCGGCCGCCGCTGCCTTCAGCGCGACCTCGCTCGTCGTGATGATCGAGTTCAGCGGACGCACGCCGGTCGGACGCACGACCTTGTCGTACGCCGCGATGCGGTCGAGGTACTGCTGGGTGAGCGACACCGACGTGATCACGCCCGCATTCATCGCCGCCTGCATCGCCACGGCATCGGCCTCGACGATCTGGAAGGGACCGTCGTCGTAGATGATGCGCTCCGACAGCAGGGCGAGATCGGATGCCGTCACGGCACCGTCGTCGTCGAGGTCGAAGCCCGCGGCATCCGCCCATCCGGCATCGCTCGAGGTCGCCCCCAGGTGGGGGGCGAGGGCCTCGAGGTCGGCCGTCGTCACCTGGGCGTCGCCGGTGACGTCGAGCTCGGTGTAGTACGGGGCGAGGAAAGGTGCGGCCGACGGTGCGGGCGCGGGGGCGGCGAGCGCCGCGGTGGGGGCGACGACGGCCCCGGCGACGACGACACCGATCGAGGCGGACACGGCCAGAACACGGCGGACCAGGGGGGTCATGACGGATCCTTCGCGGAAGAAGACGGACGAACGGGACGCGGTCATTCCTGCACCGCCTGACGGCGGCGGAGGACGAACAGGGCGCCTCCGGCGATGAGGGCGACACCGAGAGCACCGGCGATCCACCAGGGGGTCGTGTCGACACCGGTCGTGGCCAGGCCGCCGGGGCCCTTCGCGGCGGGGGCGGGAGTCGCCGTCGCCGACGCCGACGTGGAGGGCGAGGGTGACGACGTGGACGGCTGCGGCTCGGGGACGGGTGCCGCCGCGACGACGACGGTTTCGGAGGCGACCGCAGTGGCCGTCACGACGTCACCGGTCGACGACACGAGACGCACGGACGACAGCTCGACGGCGGCCGAACCCGCCGCAAGCGACTGAAGGGGGATGGATGCCAGGACGACCCCACTCGCGCCGCTCAGGCCGGGAGAGGTACCGAGGCGTGTGTGCGAGACGGTGAGGGAGCCGGGTCCCGTCACGGTCGAGGTGAACCCACCGGCGGGCCCGGTCGGGGTACCGGCCGCGGGGGCGAGCAGCGTCGGGTCGAACGTGATCTCGAGGTCGTAGGAGTAGAGGTCGCTCACGCCGGATCCGGTGATGGTGGCGACGAATGCGTCACCGGCTGTGGCGCTCGCGGGGCTCACCGACAGCGACAGGGTCGCCGCGGGAGGGGCGGCGTGCGCCGCGGGCGCGGCGAGTACGGGCCCGAACAGGGCCAGGGCCGCCACGAGGGCGGCGCCGAGACGGCGTGCCACTCTCGGGCGTGATGCGGGGCTGTGTGCAGACATGCGGGGGTCAGGCTCCTCGGGTAATGGAACGAGCACGACCGGGATCCGCGTGGGTCTCTCGGCATCCGACGATCGTTGGGTGACCCGACCTTGTCAGGACGGCATGTCCGACAAGTTGCCCCGTATTTCCATTGCATATCCATAGGCGCGCGAGATGGCGTTTTCAGGCGCACCGTCCAGCCCCCGGCGTCACCGCGTCGCGTCGCATAACGTCGCGCTTATGGCGATGACGACGCGGAGCCCGCTGGCATCCTTCTTCCTCCGACTCGGAAGGCAGGTGTGGGTGCGCGCGGCCCTCTTCACGGTCATCGCGGTCGTCGTCGCGCTGGCCGCACGGTTCGTCGGCCCCCTCCTGCCGTTCTCGTTCAGCTTCGACCTCGCCGACGACGCCGTCGACGAACTGCTGCAGATCATCGCCACCGCGATGCTCACGGTGAGCACCTTCTCGGTCACGGCGATGGTCACCGCCTTCTCGTCGGCCACGACGACCGCGACACCCCGTTCGACGCAACTGCTGATCGCCGATCCGACCTCGCAGAACGCGGTATCGACGTTCGTCGGGGCTTTCACGTTCTCACTGGTCGGCATCGTCGCGCTCTCCACCGGGTATTACCCGCGCCAGGGGCGGACGATCCTCTTCGTCGCCACTCTCGTCATCATCGGCATCGTCGTGTTCACGCTGCTGAGATGGATCTCTCATCTGTCGACGTTCGGCCGGATGGCCGACGTGATCGATCGCGTCGAAACGGCGGCAGCGTCTTCACTGGAACTGCATGCGGGTTCTCCCACCCTCGGAGCCCACCCGGCGGTCGCCGTCCCGGCGCGAGCCATCGCCGTGCACGCGGAGCGCGTCGGTTACGTCACCCATATCGACGTCGCCGGTCTCGACCGCCTCGCGCACAGCCACGGTGTCGACATCCATGTCCGCGCGACCCCGGGACGCATCGCCGATTCACGACTCCCCCTGGCGCACGTGACCGGCGACCTGGGCGACCCCGGCATCGCCGTGCTCCGCCGTGCATTCCGGATCGAGAACCACCGCACCTACGAGCAGGACCCCCGCTTCGGCGTCATCGCCCTGAGTGAGATCGGAAGCCGTGCCCTGTCGAGTTCCACCAACGACCCGGGAACAGCGATCGAGGTGATCGCCGCATTGCACCGGGTCTTCACGGCGGCTCTCCTCATCGAACCCGCCCACGACGTCGATTATGACCGGGTCTTCATCGCGGCCCCGCGCCTGGGGGATCTCGTCGATGACGCGTTCCGACCCCTTTCGCGAGACGGCGCGAGCACCGTCGAGGTGCAGGTGCGCCTCCAGAAGTGCCTCGCCTCGCTCGCGGCATCCGCTCCGGACCGGGCCGAGGTCTTTCGGGATGCCGCCCGCGCGGCCCACGAGCGCGGTCGGCGCGCCCTGGACCGCCCCGACGCACGCACGCTCCGCACCGCCGTGCGCGAGTCATGGGGACCGCGCGGAGCCTGAGTGCTGCATACGTCGGGGCTATGGAAGTGCTTCGCACCCGCGCCGCGGCGTTGAACCGTTCCGGCGAGCGGCGTAGACCGAGAGCATCACCCCACGACCCGTCGGGCCGTCCGAGTTGAGGAGGTCATCATGCTCGTCACCACGCTGTCAGCGCAGATCGTTCTCGCCGTCTTCGCGCTCGTCTACGCGGCATCCGTCTTCGCCGCGATCGTCGCCGTCCGCGATCCACAAGCATCCCCCGGCCTCAAGGCGACGTGGGTGGCCGCGCTGCTCCTCTTGCCGCCGGTGGGACTCCTCGCGTGGGAAGCGGCCCGCTTGGCCGACAGCCGCGCCGCCCGTCGGCCGATGACCGTCGTGGATCGCACGGCGTACCTCGCCGACCGCGCCGCGCACGTGGCGGGCGGGTCCGCGCGGGTCTGACGCCCGCGGGCCGCCGACCCCGCAACGGGTCAGAGCGCGCGGAGGATCGCGGCCACGCCGCCCTCGGTCACCGAGAGGCCGACCTCGCCCGCGGCGGCGTGCACCTCGGGAGGGCCCTGGTGCATCGCGATCGCCCGACCGCCGTTGCGGACGGCCCACTGCATCATCTCGATGTCGTTGCGTCCATCGCCCATGACCAGGACGCGCTGGGGTGCGATGCCCAGCCACCCGCGCACGAGCTCGAGCGCGGTCGACTTGTCGACGCCCTGCGGCGCGATGTCGAGCCAGGCCGTCCAGCCGATCGCGTACGACACCTGGCTCAGCCCGATGCGTTCGACGAGTTCGAGGAAGTCCTGATCGGTCTGCTCGGGCGCGACGACGACCACGCGGCACACCGGTTCGGCGGACAGTTCGGCGAAGGTCACCTTGTGCGCCTTCTCGAGATTCCAGTCGTCGAGATAGTCGGTGAACTTCCGCGTGCCGTCGGGCAGCTCTACCAGGAAGTGGGCACCCGACAGGTGCTCGCCCAGCAGCGTCAGCACCTCGGTGGGGTCAAAGGTCTCGACGTGCGCGCGCTCGTACTCCGTGGCATCCGGTCCCCCCACCCGGCGCATCACGATGGCGCCGTTCGAGCAGACGGCGTACTCGGGTCGGATGCCGAGGCGGTCCATGATCGTGTGGGTGCTGTCCCAGCTGCGGCCGGTGGCGAGCATGACCTCGTGGCCCGCGCGGTGCGCGTCCGCGATCGCCTCGACGACCCCCGGGCTCAGGGTGTCGTCCTCGAGGAGCACCGTTCCGTCGATGTCGAGGGCGATGAGCAGGCGCCCGAGGTGAGGGGCATCGGCCAGTTCGGCGACCAGGTCGGCCGCCTCCTGCGTCGGCGCGCTCTCGACGGCACCGGTGTCGGGGAGGGCGGCCTCGTCGCTCACGCGATGGGCTCCATGACCTCGAGCCCACCGAGGTACGGCCGCAGGACCTCGGGGACCGTGACCGACCCGTCGGCGCGCTGGTGCGTCTCGAGCAGCGCCACGATCCACCGCGTGGTCGCGAGCGTGCCGTTGAGAGTCGCGACCGGCTGGGTCTTGCCGCCGTCGGCGGGACGGAACCGCGTCTCGAGGCGGCGGGCCTGGTAGGTCGTGCAGTTCGAGGTGCTCGTCAGCTCGCGGTAGGCGTCCTGCGTGGGCACCCAGGCCTCGATGTCGAACTTGCGCGCGGCGCTGGATCCCAGGTCGCCGGCGGCCACGTCGATCACGCGGTAGGCGAGGCCCAGGTCTTGCAGCATCCCCTCCTGCATGGCGACGAGGCGGTCGTGCTCGGCCTCGGCGTCGGCCGGGTCGGTGTAGACGAACATCTCGAGCTTGTTGAACTGGTGCACGCGGATGATGCCGCGGGTGTCCTTGCCGTACGAGCCGGCCTCGCTGCGGTAACAGGTGGACCACCCGGCATAGCGCTTGGCGCCGCGCTCGAAGTCGAGGATCTCGTCCATGTGGTACCCGGCGAGGGGCACCTCGCTCGTACCGACCAGGTAGAGGTCTTCCTTCGGCAGGTGGTACACCTCGTCGGCGTGCTGGCCGAGGAACCCGGTGCCGCGCATGACCTCGGGGCGCACGAGCGTCGGCGGGATCATCGGGGTGAAGCCCGCCTGCAGCGCGCGGTCGAGGGCCAGGGTCATGAGCGCGAGTTCGAGGCGCGCGCCGATGCCGGTGAGGAAGTAGAAGCGGCTGCCCGAGACCTTCGTGCCGCGCTCCATGTCGATCGCGCCGAGCAGCTCGCCGATCTCGAGGTGGTCGCGCGGGGTGAAGTCGTAGGTGGGGACCTCGCCGTGGGTGCGCAGGGTGACGAAGTTCTCTTCGCCGCCTGACGGGACACCGTCGATGACGATGTTCTCGATCTTCGCCAGGGCGGCCTCGGCTGCCGTCTCGGCCTCGGTCGCGGCGTGCTGTGCTGCCTTCACCTGCTCGCTGAGCTGCTTCGCCTCGGCCACGAGTGCGGCCTTCTCTTCTTTCGGTGCCTGCGCGACGCGCTTGCCGTGCGCGTTCTGCGCGGCGCGGAGCTCTTCGAAGGCGGTGATGGCCGCGCGGCGGTCGCGGTCGGCGGCGAGCGCGTCGTCCACCGAATCCGGCGACTCCCCGCGGGCGATCTGGGAGCGCTTCACGAGCTCGGGATCTTCACGCAGCAGAGTCAGGTCGATCACGCGTCCATCCTACGGTCGAGGCGGCACGTGTCCTGCGCTGTCGCGAGCACGTGCGGCGCGCGCCGGGACGCGGGACGACGGGCTCCTCTCGCGGCGAATGCGGCTTCGGCATCCCTCCGTCAAGCCCGCTCGGTTACGGGTGTCGTCATCGATCCCGGTCCTATGGTGGATGCCATGGCCGCCCCTGACGAGCCGCGTGACGACGCGGACGCTCCCGAACCCGTCCCCGCCGATGCTCCCGACGAGGTGAGGGCGGATGCCGCCGCGGCCGGGGGCTCCGACGATCACTTCCACGCGGCGCGGCTGGGCGACGACGTCGGTGACCGCCCACGCAAGGACGTTCCCCACCCGAAGGATGCCGCAGAGCCTGACGACACCATTCGCCAGCCCGAGGATGTCGACCCCGACTCGTCGGCGGAGATGCCCGGCAAGACGCAGCGCGTCGACGCTGAGGGCGAAGAAGCGCCGATCGACGCCGAGACGACCCAGAAGAAAAGGGCTGCCCTCGTCTACAACCCCGTCAAGGTCGACCCCGACACGCTGCGCGCCCGCGTGGCCGAGCTCTCGGCCGCGGCCGACTGGGCCGAGCCGTTGTTCTACGAGACGACGGTCGACGACCTGGGCGACGACGCCGCCCGCGCAGCCCTCGACGAGAAGGTCGACGCCGTGCTCGTGGCCGGTGGCGACGGCACGGTGCGCGCGGTGGCCGAAGCGCTGACCTCGACGGGCGTCCCCCTGACGATCATCCCGAGCGGCACGGGCAACCTGCTCGCCCGCAACCTCAACCTGCCCCTCACCGACAGCGACGCGATGATCCGCTCGACCTTCGAGGGCGACGTCCTCTCCATCGACACCGGGATCGCGCGCATCCGCCGCGCCAGCGGAGAGATCGAAGAGCACGGGTTCTCGGTCATGGCGGGCATCGGGCTGGATGCCGCGATGATCCAGAACACGCGGGACGACCTGAAGAAGCAGGTCGGCTGGGTCGCCTACGTCGACGGAGCGGCGCGCTCGCTCGTCTCGGCCAAGCCGTTCCGTGTCATGTACCAGCTCGACGGGCACCGCCTGCACTCGGCGAGGGTGCAGAGCGTGCTCTTCGCGAACTGCGGGGCCCTGCAGGGCGGCGTGGCGTTGATCCCCGATGCCTCCGTCGCGGACGGTCGACTCGACGTCGCCGTCCTCCAGCCGAGCGGGGTGCTGGGCTGGCTGGGCGTGTGGCGCAGCATCGTGTGGGACAACTCCGTGCTGCGCAAGTTCCGCGCCGGACGCCGCGTGCTCGAACGCCGCAAGGACACGTCGGTCCGGTACCTGCGCGGCACGGGCATCGAGCTGGCCACGGCCCCCGCTCAACCGATCGAGCTGGACGGCGACGAGTTCGGCGAAGCGACGCGCATCTACACGCGCATCGTCGCCGGCGGGCTCGTGGTCGCGCTGCCGAAGGGGCACGACACCTCGACGCTCTGAAGCTCACACGCCGGCATCGGTCGCGCGCGGGTGTCAAGCCCGAAGCACCGGATGCCGCGGTGGATAGCGTCGGAAGATGGCTTCACCCTCGATCGTCTGGTTCCGCGACGACCTGCGCCTGACCGACAACCCGGCGCTTCGCGCAGCGCTCGACCGCGACGAGCCGATCGTCGCGCTGTACCTGCTGGACGAGGAGTCGGACGGCGTCCGCGAGATCGGCGGGGCGGCCCGCTGGTGGTTGCACGGGTCGTTGACCTCGCTCGGCGAGCGCCTGAGCGAGCGCGGAGGGTCGCTGCTGCTGCGGCGCGGCCGAGCGGCCGAGGTCGTCCCCGCACTGGTCGAGGAGGTCGGCGCCGGAGCGGTGTTCTGGAACCGGCGCTACGGCGGTGCGGAGCGCGAGATCGACGCCGGCATCAAGGAGAAGCTGCGCGACGACGGCGTGACCGTCGCCTCGTTCGCCGCCAACCTACTGTACGAACCGTGGACGGTGCGTACGCAGTCGGACAAGCCCTACGGCGTGTACAGCCCGTTCGCGCGGGCCGTGCAGAAGCTCCCCGCCCCGCGTCCGCCGATGCCGGAGGCGCGGAAGATCCCCGGGTTCGACGGTCGCGTCGACGGCGACGACCTGGGCGCGTGGAGCCTGCTGCCCACGGAGCCCGACTGGGCCGGGGGTCTGCGCGAGACGTGGGAGCCCGGCGAGCCCGCGGCGAAGGCCCGGTTGACGGAGTTCCTCGACGACGACCTCGGCGACTACTCGACGTACCGCGACGAGTTCGCGGGCGGCGCCACCTCGAACCTGTCGCCCCGCCTGCGCTGGGGCGAGCTGAGCCCCTACCAGGTGTGGCACGACACCCTCGAGCACCGGGGATCGGGCCAGCACGCGCAGAGCGCGAGCGGGTTCCTGTCGGAGATCGTGTGGCGCGAGTTCGCCTGGCACGTGACCTACCACTCCCCCGACATCGCGACGGTGAACTGGCGTCGCAACTTCGACGCCTTCCCCTGGCCGAAGCTCAACCGGTCGCACCTCGAGACCTGGCAGCAGGGCAAGACGGGCGTGGCCGTGGTCGACGCCGGCATGCGCCAGCTCTGGCACACCGGCGTCATGCACAACCGCGTGCGCATGGTCACGGCGTCGTTCCTCATCAAGAACCTGCTCATCGATTGGCGCCACGGCGAGCAGTGGTTCTGGGATTGCCTCGTCGACGCGGATGCCGCGAGCAACCCCTTCAACTGGCAGTGGGTCGCGGGAAGCGGCGCGGATGCCGCCCCGTACTTCCGCGTGTTCAACCCCGACACGCAGCGCAAGAAGTTCGACCCGCACGACGCCTACGTCAAGGAGTGGGCCCCGGAGTACCTCGGCGAGAACCCGCCCGAGCCGATGGTCGACCTCGGCGAGACCCGCAAGCGCGCGCTCGACGCGTACGCGCAGGTGCGGCACGGGGGCTGAGGCTGCGACTCGAGTCCGGACGGGCCCCGTTTCGCGCGGATCGCCACCGGTCGCATCGTCCTGCTCGTCATCGTCGGCAGACACAGCACCGGAGTTTGCCGAGTGCCGGGGGCCGGCATCCGGGTACGCGACAGGGGCGCCACCTCGCGGTGACGCCCCTGTCGAGACGGTTGTCAGTTGACGCGCTGCTCGTCGGCATCGTCCTCGTCGTCACCCGGGATGAAGACGTCGACCACGGTCACGTTGATCTCGGCCACCTTCATGCCCACCAGCTCGGTGATGGCCTGGTGAACGGCTGCGCGGACGTTCGAGGCGACGCGCTGGAGCTGCTCGGGGTAGTCGACCTGGATCGAGATGTCGGCGGCGACCTCGGTCTCGCCGACCTCGACGCTCACACCCTGCGCGTAATCCTTGGCTCCGACGGCCTGACGGATGTTGCCGATGACGCGAGCTGCTCCGCCGCCGAGGGCGTGGACGCCGGGAACCTCGGCCGCGGCGATGCCGGCGACCTTGGCGACGACGGCGTCGACGATGACGGTCGAGCCGCCGTCCTTCGTGGCGGGGGTGGTCGTGGCGGTGGTGGTGTTCTCGGCCATGTTCGCTTCCTTCCGTCGTTCCGGGACCGTGTGTCCCGCGATGTCATAGGTGAGACGCGGTGGGCGGCGCGTTCGTCACGCCGTTTTCCTGAGAGAAAGCTGGTGGTGGATGCCGCGTCGCCCCGCACCTCGCGTGGCCCGCCGCGACACTCGGAGAGGAATAGCGAAGATCGTCGAGGCGTTCCTCTCGAGGTGAACGACGCCATGCCCTCCCTCTCTGTTCTCGATCTCGTCCCCGTCCGCAGCGGACAGAACAGCGCACAGGCGGTGAGCTCCGCCCTCGACCTGGTCGAGCGCGCCGACCGCCTCGGGTACCGCCGGTATTGGTTCGCGGAGCACCACAACATGCCCTCGGTCGCGTCGACCACGCCCCCCGTGCTGATCGCCGCGGCAGCCGCCCGCACCTCTCGCATCCGCGTCGGATCGGGTGGCGTGATGCTGCCCAATCACTCCCCCCTCATCGTCGCCGAGCAGTTCGCCGCCCTCGAGGCCCTCGCCCCCGGGCGCATCGACCTCGGCATCGGACGCGCCCCCGGCAGCGACCCGGTCATCACGCAGCTGCTGAACCGCTCGGGCACCACGAGCGACGTCTCGCGCTTCCCCGACCACGTGACCGACATCATGGCGCTCACCTCCCCGGAGGGCGCCACGGTGCGCTTCACCTCGGGCACCGAGTATCAGGTGAGGGCGACGCCCGCGGCATCCGGAATGCCCCAGGTCTGGCTTCTCGGGTCGAGCGACTACTCGGCGCAGCTCGCGGCCAGCTTCGGCCTGCCCTACGTCTTCGCGAATCACTTCTCGGGCGAGGGGCTCACTCACGCGCTCGGGGTGTACCGCGACCAGTTCGTGCCCAACGAGTCGGGTGACGGCCCGCGGACCTTCGTCACCGCCAACGTCGTCGCCGCGCCGACCGCCGAAGAGGCCGAGGATCGCGCGCTGCCGCAGCTGCGCATGATGGCGAGACTGCGGACGAACCGTCCCATGGTGCCGCTCGAGACGGTCGAGCAGGCGAAGGCCGAGCCGTTCGACGCGATGGCCGAGTCGATCATGGCGTCGACCCGTCAGAAGTGGTTCGTGGGCACCGGCGAGGATGTGCGCGCGCAGCTGAGCGCGTTCGCGGCGCAGCACGGGGTCGACGAGATCATGGTGTCGCCGGTCGCGGGAGCCTACGACGGCGAGGGGTCGGAGGGGCGCGTGCAGACCCTCGAGCTCATCGCGGCTCCGGCGACCGTCGCGGCCTGACCCTCCGCGGCGTCGCCGCCGCGCGGAGGTGGCTGAGCCTGTCGAAGCGACCGGTCACCGCGGATCCCGGGCCCTTCGACGAGCTCGGGGACCGAACGACGGGTCAGGCCTCGGGCTCGCCGCTCAGCAGGCCGCGCAGCCAGTCGCGCGCCTCGACGAACACGTCGTCGCTGTAGCGCTGCGGGTAGCGGACGATCGCGCGATCGGCGCGGGCGTACGATCCCAGGAAGATGACCTTCGGGCTGAACCGGCGAAGCCCCAGCAGGGCGTCGGCCATCCGCTCGTCGAGCACGTGCCCGTCGGCGTCGATCACGAAGCGGTAGCGTCCGAGAGCGTCGCCGATGGGGCGGGATGCCAACAGGCTCAGGTTGATCCCGCGCGTGGCGAACTGCTCGAGCAGTTCGAGCAGGGCACCCGGGTGGTCCTCGGGCAGCTCGACGATGAGCGAGGTCTTGTCGGCACCGGTGGGCGGAGCCGGAGCGACCGTGCGGCTGACCAGCACGAAACGCGTCACCGCATTGGGGTTGTCGCCGATGTTCTCGGCCAGCACCGAGAGGTCGTGGTGGGCGACGATGCCGGGCGCGGCCACAGCGGCATCCGCCGCACTCGTCCCATCGAGAACGCCCAGTGCGCTCGCGACGTTGCTCTCGGCGGGGAGGTGCGCGTGGGCGGGGAGGTTCTTGCTGAGCCACCCGAGGCACTGGCCGTAGGCGACCGGGTGGGCGGCGACGAGCGAGACGTCGGCGAGGGTGGCCCCGGGGCGACCGACGAGCACGAAGTTCACCGGCACGAGGTACTCGCCCACGATCCGCAGGCCCGGAACGGTCGCCAGGGCATCCTGCGCAGTCGAGACGCCGCCGTCGACGGAGTTCTCGATGGCGATCATCGCGGCATCCGACCGCCCTTCGACGACGTCGGCCAGTGCTTCGCCGACGTTGCGCACGGGACGCCAGATCTGATCGCGCGCCTCGGGCACCTGCGCCAAGGCCGCCTCGGTGAACGTGCCGGCCGGGCCCAGGTAACTGTAGCTACGGCGGGCGGGCACGGTCTCTGTGTCGGGCAGCACGGCGTCCAGCCTAGACCGGGGGGATGATTCCGGATGCCGCGACGGCGGACCCACGCCACGGTCGGGGCCGCGTCGACCGACGACCGCCCGCGGCGCGATGACGGATTCGCTCAGAATGCGCCACAGCGTGTGCGCATGTCGGAGGGAGCGGGCAGACTGGGCGCATGAGCAGTCGCGCAGGGCAGCCCGCAGAGGCATCCGATCTCATCGACATCGACGAACTGATCGCGGCGTATTACGACCGCAAGCCGGATGCCGCGGTGCCCGAGCAGCGCGTCGCCTTCGGCACCAGTGGTCACCGCGGTTCGTCGCTGAGCACGAGCTTCAACGAAGACCACATCCTCGCCACGACCCAGGCGATCGTCGACTACCGCGCCGCGCAGGGGATCACTGGTCCGCTGTTCCTCGGTCGCGATACCCACGGGCTGTCGCTCCCGGCCGAACGCAGCGCGATCGAGGTGCTGGTCGCCAACGGCGTCGACGTGCGCGTCGACTCCCGCGACGCGTGGGTACCGACCCCCGCGCTCAGTCACGCGATCCTCACGTACAACCGCGACCTCGCGGCCGACGACCCGGGCCGCTCCGACGGCATCGTCGTCACGCCCTCGCACAACCCGCCCCGCGACGGCGGCTTCAAGTACAACCCTCCGCACGGCGGACCCGCCGACACCGACGCGACGGGCTGGATCGCCGACCGCGCGAACGAGCTCATCGCCGCGGGTCTCGAGGGCGTGCATCGCACGCGGCACGCCGACATCGACCTCGACGGCCTGGGCCAGTACGACTTCCGCGACGCGTACGTCAGGGATCTGGCATCCATCATCGACGTCGACGCCATCAAGAGCGCCGGCGTCCGCATCGGCGCCGATCCGCTGGGCGGGGCATCGGTGGAGTACTGGGCGCTCATCGCCGAGATCTACGGCCTCGACCTCACGGTCGTGAACCCCGAGGTCGACCCGACGTGGAAGTTCATGACGCTCGACTGGGACGAGAAGATCCGCATGGATCCCTCGTCGCCCTCGGCCATGGCCTCGCTCGTCGCCGCGCGCGACGAGTACGACATCCTCACCGGCAACGACGCCGACGCCGACCGCCACGGCATCGTCACCCCCGACGCCGGGCTGATGAACCCGAACCACTACCTCGCGGTCGCCATCGACTACCTGTTCTCGCACCGCCCGAACTGGCCGGCCGATGCCGCGGTGGGCAAGACGCTCGTGTCGTCGATGATCATCGACCGCGTCGCCGACGCCCTCGGCAAGACGTTGCTCGAGGTGCCCGTCGGGTTCAAGTGGTTCGTCCCCGGTCTGCTCGACGGCTCCGTCGCGTTCGGCGGCGAGGAGTCGGCGGGTGCGTCGTTCCTGCGCAAGGACGGCACGGTGTGGACGACCGACAAGGACGGCATCCTGCTCTGTCTGCTGGCCGCCGAGATCCTCGCCGTCACCGGCAGGACCCCGTCGCAGCGCTACGCCGAGCTCGAGCAGCAGTTCGGCTCGTCCGCCTACCAGCGCGTCGACGCGCCCGCGTCGCCCGCGCAGAAGTCGGCTCTGTCGAAGTTGTCTCCGGATGCCGTGTCGGCCACCGAACTCGCCGGTGAGCCCATCACCGCGAAGCTCTCGCACGCGCCCGGCAACGGCGCCGCGATCGGCGGACTGAAGGTGCAGACCGAGTCGGCGTGGTTCGCCGCTCGCCCCTCGGGCACCGAAGACGTCTACAAGCTCTACGCCGAGTCGCTCCGCGGCGAGGACCACCTTCGCGAGGTGCGGGAAGAGGCGCGGGCGGTCGTCGCGGCGGCGCTCGGCCAGTAAGACCCGCCGGAAGCGGCGTCGTCCTTCGGGGGCGGCGCTGCTTTCGCGTGGGCAGGGGTGGGCGGAGCGGCGCTCCCCGGGGGCACCCGAGCGCTAATAAACGCACGCTGCACCGGGAAACGCCCTCCGCGAGCGTTTCTCCGTGCAGCGAGCGTTTATCACGGGGGTGGGGGGGGATGACGCGGGGTCGCGCACCGGAGGAGGGCGGGAACGCAGGAGTAAACGCCCTGCCGAGGGAGACACGACGGCGCACGGCGTCTCTCACGCGGGACAGCGTTTGTTGGCGGGGTGAGGGCTACACCCGCGGCGCACGAGCGGGCTGGGAGTGGAACGCCGCGGCCCCGACGCTCCGCAGAACGTCGGGGCCGTGGCATCCGGGGCCGAAGCCGGGATCAGGCGGGGGCGAAGGTCTTCGCGTCGATCACGAAGCGGTAGCGCACGTCGCTCTTCAGCACGCGCTCGTAGGCCTCGTTGATCTGGTCGGCCGAGATGAGCTCGGTCTCGGGCGCGATGCCGTTCTCGGCGCAGAAGTCGAGCATCTCCTGGGTCTCGCGGATGCCGCCGATCGACGAACCCGCGAAGGACCGACGGTTGGTGAACAGCGTGAAGACCTGGATGGGCAGCGGCTCCGGCGGGGCGCCGACGTTGACCATCGTGCCGTTCAGGGCGAGAAGGCCCAGGTACTGCTTGAGGTCGAGCGGGGCGCTGACGGTGTTGATGATGAGGTCGAAGTTCTTCTTGAGCTTCTCGAAGGTCTCGTCGTCCTTCGTCGCGTAGTAGTGGTCGGCGCCCATCTTCAGGCCGTCGTCCTTCTTGCTGAGCGTCTGCGAAAGCACGGTGACCTCGGCGCCCATGGCGTGGGCGATCTTGACGGCCATGTGGCCGAGCCCGCCGAGGCCGACGACGGCGACCTTCTTGCCGGGGCCGGCGTTCCAGTGGTTCAGCGGCGAGTAGGTCGTGATGCCGGCGCACAGCAGCGGCGCGGCCTTCTCGTAGGGGATCGACTCGGGAACCCGCAGCACGAAGTGCTCGTCGACGACGATCTTCTCGCTGTAGCCGCCCTGGGTGATCGTGCCGTCGACGTCCTTGGCGCCGTACGTGCCGATGTTGCCCTTCTCGCAGTACTGCTCCTCGCCCGCGAGGCAGTTCTCGCACTCGCGGCACGAGTTCACCATGCAGCCGACGCCGACGCGGTCGCCGACCTTGTGGCTGGTGACCTCGGAGCCGACCTCGGCGACCGTGCCGACGATCTCGTGGCCGACGGTCAGGGGGTAGGGCACGTCGCCCCACTCGCCGCGGATGGTGTGGATGTCGGAGTGGCAGATACCGGCGTAGGCGATGTCGATCAGGACGTCCTTCGGGCCGACGTCGCGGCGCTCGATGGTCGTGGGCTCGAGGGGTGAGGTCGCGGACGACGCCGCGTAGGCGTTGACGTGCATGGGTCTCCTCAGTGGGGATCGTTGCGGACGGTCAATCTTCTCTCGCCCACGGGTGAAGAAGGTCGGGGTTGCACGGATGTGCGCCGAGGGGGAGGGATGCCGACACTCCCGCCACCAGAGAACACCCGAAGGCCGTGACGGTCGCGGGGAGGCGACCGTCACGGCCTTCGGGTTCAGAGGGTCACGCGCGAGAGCGGCGGCGCAGCACGACCGCACCGGCACCGAGCAGGAGCAGCACGAGGGCACCGACGGTCAATCCGGCCACCCCCTCGGTGTTCTGACCGGTGGTCGCCAGGTCGCGACCGTTCGCCGTCGAGGAGCCTGCGCCGTTGGTCGCAGAGCCCGCCGGCGACCCGGACCCGACTCCGGCATCCGATCCTCCCGATCCGGAGCCCGGTCCCGCACCGGGAGCGCCCGAGCCGCCACCGGCACCGGGGTCCGTGACGGCCGCCGTGGGAATGACCGCCGTCGATACGGCACGACCCTCGGCGAAGCCGGTCGCCGTCGCCGTCACCTGGACGGTGATCTGTCGACCCTCGTCGGCGGCGGTCAGCGCGTACCCGTCAGCGGTGGCGCCGTCGATGGCGACCCCGTCGCGCATCCACACGAACGCCGTTCCGGCATCGGACGGGTCGGTCACGGCTGCCGCCCGCAGGGTGGAGCCCACCCGGGCCTCACCCGTGACGGCAACGGAGGTCACGCCGACGACGCGGTCCACGGTCACCGAGTAGGTGCGCGAGGTGCCGTCGGGGGCCGTGACCTGCACGGTACCGACGTTGTCCGCTGCGGCGACGGCGGCCGCACGCGCGGTGGCGGAGCCGGCGGAAGCGCCGGGCTGGGTCACGACGACGCTGGCGTCCTCGTCGACCGCCAGAGCGTGCAGCGTCGGCCACGCCGCGCCGGTCGAGCTGACGGTGTAGTCGAGCGTGTCGGCGGCGAACCCGGCGACCGGCTCGTCGCCCACCGTCAGGCGGGCGAGGTCGGCGACGCCGGCCGGAGCCGGGGCTGCGGCGAAGATCTCGACCTCGGACACGATCATGTGGGTCTGCGACCGGGCGTTCATGACCACGCGGACCTCGTCGGCGGCACCGACGACCGGAACGTCGACCCGGGGCGCACCGCTCGAGGGCGTGGGGACCGGAACCAGGTCGCCCTCGATCCACGAGCCACCGCTGACCCGACGGTCCACGCGCATCGTCGCGGGCCAGCTCAGCGTGTTGCCGTCACGGTAGAACTGCACCGCGACGTGCGTCAGGGTCTCGCGCTGCTTCAGCACGTAGCTCAGGGTGTCCTGGTCGTTCTTCGTCCCCGACCGCCAGTTCGACCAGCCCTTGTCGGTGGAGCTGCCGTTGATCGTGTTGGCGACGCCGTACTGCGAACTCTCGGTGAAGGTCGCCGACGGCTGGCTCTGCGGGGCGACGTTGCGCTCCGACGCCGCGGTGACGATGACCGTCAGGCGCGCGTCGAGCTTCTCTCCGCTCGGTCCCGTCGCAACGCCCGTGACGATCACGGTTCCCGGCGCGGCGAACGACGCATCGGTCAGTCCGTCCCAGGCCCACTGCACGGGCACCCAGAATCCTGAGCCCGAGGGGCTGAGCTCGGCCTGGACGCTGCCGTCGGCTTGGCTCTTCACCACGTCGAGCGCGCTCCCGGCGGGAACGGTGACCGATGCCGGGCGCGTGGCCGTGTACGGCCCCACCTCGACCGTCGCGGTCGCCTCGAAGGGCGCCCCGAACAGGTCGGTACCGGTGCCGCGCACCTGGACGGTGCCCAGGCGCGAGAAGTCCACGCCGTCGGTCTGCCAGGTCACCGCGGCGCTGCGGAGCGTCCGTCCGGCGTAGCGGAGGGTGACGGTGCCGGGCAGGGTGGGGCTCACGCCTACGGCCGTCGCCGCCGAGACCGGCTCGGCGCCGATGACCGCGGTGCCGGCGATGCGCCACTGCTGGTTCCCCCCGCCGTTGGAGGTCCACAGGCCCACGGATGCGCCGGGGGTGGTGCTCCCCCCGTTGACGTCGAGCACGCGTTCGCTCGCGACGTTCAGCAGGGAGTAGTAGGTGCCGTCGGTCGTCGACGCCATCCATTGCAACGCCGGATTCGTCGCGGCCGCGGCCGGGTCGGCATCCACGAGAGCCGTGTTGGTGCCGTTCGAGGCGAGGAACGTGCCCGACCCGTTCTGGAGCGTGAAGCGGTGGCGGTTCGTGCCTGCGCCGTCGATCGTGCGCACGGTCCAGGACTGGGCGCGGGCCGCGTCGGTGGTCGTCGCGGCGGTGCGCACGGCGAGCGTCGAGGCGCCGTCGAGCGCGAGTCCGCTCTGCAGGCCCGAGAGCTGCACCGTCTGTCCGTCGCGGAAGGCCGCCGCATCGGGGGAGACTCCCGATACGCCGTCGATCTCGAACGTCACGACGGATTTGGCGGGAATGGTGAGCGTCGCGGTTCGGGATGCCGCGTCCACCGCAACCGGCTGCCCCTTCGCGAGCGCGTTGAGCGTCGGCGCATCGGCCGTCGACTGGGTCGTGACGATCGGGGTCACGGTCGCCCCGGGTGCCACGGTGCCGAAGTCGCGCAGGTCGATCTGCACGGTGCGGGCCGAGGCCTCGGAGTTGACGTGCACGATCGTCGCGCCCTGGCCGTCTGCGTCGATCGCCGCGGTCGATTGGGCGTTGTCGGTCGCCACGAGGTGGTCGCCGGGCGCGATGTAGTGGGTGAAGTTGCGCACCGTGTTGAACTTCTCGTTCGTCAGCACCTGGCACGAGGGGTCAGCGTCGCCGTCCTTCAGACGTCGCTCGGACATCCCCTGGGCGTTGCAGTCGAAGTCGATGAAGACGCTGCCCCAGTTGAGCTTCTCGACCTTCTCCATGTTGTAGAGGTCTTCGACCGGCTGCCAGAACACCCACGCGTCGGGCTCGAGCTCGCGCAGGTCGCCCACGATGTGCTGGGCCATGCCGAGGCCGTTCTCGATGTCGTCGGTGACGAAGCCCTTGTTCTGGGCGGTCCAGTTACCCTCGACCTCGCTCATCCACAGCGGCTTGTCTGCGGCCTTGGCGATGTCGCGTACGACCTGCCGGCCGTCGGTGCCGTAGGTGTGGACGTTCAGCTGGTCGACCAGGCTCTTGGATTGCGGCGACCACGCGTTCCAGTTGGTGGCGAAGATGCCGGGGTTGGTCTCGTCCATCGCCGAGATGACGGCGTCGGTGGTGGTGCTCGACTGCGCGAGGCGGGCCGCGAGCGCCTTGACCATGGCATCCTGCGCCTGGGGCCCGATGTGCGCGCCCTCCTGGCGACCGCCCGTCGGCCAGGTCGCGCCGTTGGGGATCTGGGTCTGCCAGTAGTTGGTGTTCGGCTCGTTGAACGGGTCGATCGTGTCGAAGGTGATGCCGTGTTCCTTCTCGAGCTCGTCGACGACGTTCACGAGGTAGCCGGCGAACTTGTCCATGTCGGCGGGCGCGAGCTGCTCGCTCGTGGCGTTGTTGATGCCGCCGGAGGCGTACCCGCTCTGGGTGAGGAAGTAGGGCGGGGAGTTGCTGAAGGCCTCCCAGTGGGTGACCTTGCCCTTGAGGGCGTCGAGCCACCAGCGCTGGGCGGAGTCCTTCGAGAAGTCGTACGCGTTCGGGTCGTCGGGGTTCCAGGCCGCCTTGTAGCGCGCGCGGTCGGCGTAGTTCGAGGTGATCGCGCCGTTGGCGTCGGTCGCCTGGAGGTCGGGGTTCCAGAAGCCGGGGACCGCTCCGCCGGGGCGCAGGTACGACGGCACGTCGGAGGCGTTGCCGCCGCCGATGTTGTACCGCGCGATGTTGAGGTTGAGCCCGTCTTCGCCGAACACGGCATCGAAAAGCTTCTGTCGGACGTCGGCGGGGTAGTCGCCGGTCGCGTTGGCGAACCAGACGAGGCTCGTGCCCCACCCCTCGAACGGCTTCTCGGAGGCGGTGGCGGGGTTGGGGGTGATGCGTACGGGAGCGGCGGTCGCCGCCTCGGCGGGCGCGGGGGCCACGGCGGCCGTGGCGGTGATCGCACCGGCGGCGAGGGCCACGGCGCAGGTCATCGACAACAGTCGAGCTGACTTCATCGTCATTCCGATCCGGTCGCAGCGGTGCGACCTCAGGTGGGGATGTTGACGTCAACATGTTGACGTCAACACCGAGCCTAAGGGAGCACTATGGATCGCCGCAACGTTTCCCCAGAATGTGACCCCGCTAAAGCGGCGCGCGGCGCGGAGCCGCCGCCGACGACCGCGGCGGCGGCACGACAGTGCGGGCTCGCCCGCGCGGCGCGCGACCCGTGCGCGACTCAGAGGCGCGGCGCAGAGCTGGCGCGAACGACGAGGGAGGTCGGCACGAGCGTGCGGGCGTGCTCGCCGCCGTCGCCCTCGATGTCGGCGATCAGGGCACTCATCGCCTCTTCGCCGACGCGCTCGAAGCGCTGACGCACGGTGGTGAGCGGCGGCCAGAAGTTCGCCGCCTCCGGCATGTCGTCGAAGCCCACGACACTGACGTCGCGGGGCACGACGCGACCCGCCTCGTGCAGAGCGCGGATCACGCCGAGAGCCATCTGGTCGTTCGCGGCGAAGACCGCGGTCACGGCCTGATCCTGAGCGAGGGCCTGACCGATCCGATGCCCGGAGTCCGCTGTCCAGTCACCGATCTGCACCTCCGGCACACGGCATCCGCGATCCTCGAGGGCCGAACGCCAGGCGTCACGGCGACGTTCCGCCGCGAACGACTCGGGTGGGCCCGACACGTGCCAGACGGTCTCGTGGCCGAGATCGAGGAGGTGCTCGGTGGCTAGACGCGCACCCTGGGCCTGATCGTTGTCGACGACGGCGTAGGGGTAATCGGCGCTCGAATCCACGACGACGACCGGGAGCCCCGTCGGCAGAGAGAGCTCGTTCTCTCCGAGTCGATGCGTCTCGATGAGGATGACGATCCCGTCGACCGCGTGCTCGTGAAGGCGCAGGAACGCGCCCGACACGTCGGACTGAGAGGCCGACTGCACGGTGATGAGGGTGATGGAGTATCCGGATGCCGCGGCCACCGACGCGAGCGCATCGAGGGTGCGCGTGTTGCCGTACGAGCTCAACGAGAACATGATGACGCCGATGCTGCGGAAGCGTCCCGACCGCAGCGCGCGCGCAGCGCTGTTCGGGCGGTACCCCAGCGTGGACATCGCGTCGAGCACCCGCTGTCGGGTGTCGGGGTCGACGTTCGTGCGACCATTGGCGACGCGGGAGACGGTCTGCCCCGACACCCCCGCGGCCGCGGCCACGTCGGCCATCGACACCTCGCGTCGACGCTCGCGCGTCGGAATCGCGGTCGACGTCGTCGTCGTCTCGCTCATGCATGCCCCCTTGGGATGTTGACGTTGACACACTAGCGGGGCCGAGTTATGTTTACGTCAACATCTCGGCCAACCCGACCGAAATGCGCACCAACGAAGAGGCACCGGACGATGACGACCACTGCGGCACCCCCGCCCGCCCTGCGCACCCCCCAGCGCAAGCGGCGCTCCCGAATCGAAGACCGCGGCTGGCTGTTCGTCGCCCCGTTCGCGCTCGTCTTCGCCCTCGTGTTCCTGGCGCCGCTGGCGTACTCGGTCTACCTGAGCCTGTTCCGCGACCAGCTCATCGGCGGCAACGCCTTCGTCGGTCTCGACAACTACATCGCGGCTTTCGGCGACTCGAAGTTCTGGGACGGCTTCGGGCGCGTCCTGCTCTTCCTCGTGGTGCAGGTGCCGATCATGCTGCTGCTGGCCCTCGGCGCCGCCCTCGCGATCGACAGTGCACGCCTTCACGCGGCCGGTTTCTACCGCATGGTGATCTTCCTCCCCTACGCGGTGCCCGCCGTCGTGGCCGTGCTCATGTGGGGCTACATCTACGGCGACCAGTTCGGCCTGACGCGCAACCTCAACGACCTGCTGGGCGGACAGGTCGTGCAGCCCTTCCTGCCCGAATGGATGCTGCTGTCGATCGGCAACATCGTCACGTGGCAGTTCGTCGGCTACAACATGCTGATCTTCTACTCCTCGTTGAAGACCATCCCGAACGAGCTGTACGAAGCGGCATCCATCGACGGAGCGGGCGCCTGGCGCACGATCTTCTCGATCAAGATCCCGGCCGTCCGCGGCGCGGTCGTCATCGCGACCATCTTCTCGATCATCGGCAGCTTCCAGCTCTTCAACGAGCCGAACATCCTGAAGCCTCTTGCACCCAACGTGATCTCGACGTTCTTCACGCCGAACATGTACGCGTACAACCTCTCGTTCGCCGGCCAGCAGTACAACTACGCGGCCACGATCGCCATCATCATGGGCGTCATCACCGCCGTCATCGCATACGTCGTGCAGCTGCGCGGCTCCCGTCAGGAGGCGCGATGACCACCGCGACCGCACCCCGTACCGACACCGTCGCCGTGACCACCGAGCGACAGGGCGCCCGCCGCCGCTTCGCGCGCAGCTCCCCCACGCACAGCAAGAAGTCCGTCGTCCTCACCATCGTGATGGCGCTCTACCTGCTGTACACGCTCGTGCCCCTCGCGTGGCTGGTCATCAACGCCACCAAGACCCAGCCCGATCTGTTCAGCACCTTCGGCCTCGGGCCGGGAAACAGCTTCGCGCTGTTCGACAACATCGCGCAGACTCTGACCTACCGCGACGGCATCTTCCTGCGCTGGCTCGGCAACACGCTGCTCTACGTCGTCGTCGGCGCCGGCGGAGCGACGCTCCTCGCCACGCTCGCGGGCTACGGCCTGGCGAAGTACAACTTCCGCGGCCGCAAGGCGGTGTTCGCCGTCGTCCTCGGTGCGATCGCCGTCCCCGGTACCGCCCTCGCCGTGCCGACCTTCCTGCTGTTCAGCCAGCTCGGGATCACCAACACCCCCTGGGCGATCATCATCCCGTCGCTCATCAGCCCGTTCGGCCTCTACCTGATCTGGGTCTACGCGACCGACGCCATCCCCACCGAGCTGCTCGAGGCCGCCCGCATGGACGGGGCCGGAGAATTCCGCACCTTCTTCACCATCTCGATCCGCCTGCTCACGCCCGGCATCGTCACGGTGCTGCTGTTCGCGGTGGTGGCGACCTGGAACAACTACTTCCTCCCGCTGATCATGCTGAGCGACCCCGCCTGGTACCCGCTCACCGTCGGCCTCAACCAGTGGAACGCGCAGGCGACCGGTGTCGCCGCGCAGCCCATCTACAACCTCGTGATCACCGGATCGCTGCTCTCGATCATCCCGATCGTCGCCGCGTTCCTGCTGCTCCAGCGCTTCTGGCAGTCGGGTCTGACCGCCGGCAGCGTCAAGGAGTGATCCGCCCGAGCTCCCCCTGACCGAGGCATCGCCCCGGAAACCCGCAACACCGCACCACCGGAGCGTCCTGCCCCGGAAACCACAACACCCCGGGGCTCCCGCCCCGACTCCACAACAACGAAGTGAAGGAACCGATGACATTCATGCGCAAGAGCACCGCCGCTCGGCGGGCCGTCTTCGCCGTCGCCGCCACCGCCCTGACGGTGGGCGCCCTGACCGCGTGCTCGGGCGGTAACGCCGGCGGCGCCGCCGGCGGATCGGCCGACGACATCGAGAAGGCCCTCGAGGCCGGCGGCGAGATCACGTACTGGTCGTGGACCCCCTCGGCCGAGGCCCAGGTCAAGGCGTTCGAGGCCAAGTACCCCAAGGTCAAGGTCAACTACGTCAACGCCGGCACCAACACCGAGGAGTACACCAAGCTCCAGAACGCCATCAAGGCGGGCTCGGGTGCCCCCGACGTCGTCCAGATCGAGTACTACGCCTTCCCGCAGTTCGCCCTCTCGGACTCGCTGGTCGACCTGTCGTCGTACGGCTTCGCCGACCTCAAGGACGACTACGCACCCGGCCCCTGGGGCTCGGTCAACTTCGACGGCAAGCTCTACGGCCTGCCGCAGGACTCGGGCCCCATGGCCCTGTTCTACAACAAGTCGGTCTTCGACCAGTACGGCATCGCCGTCCCCACCACGTGGGACGAGTACGTCGCCGCGGCCGAGAAGCTGCACGCCGCCGACCCGACCAAGTACATCACCGCCGACACCGGCGACTCCGGCTTCACCACCAGCATGATCTGGCAGGCCGGCGGCACGCCCTTCAAGACCTCGGGCACCGATGTCACCATCGACCTGCAGGACGAAGGCTCGAAGAAGTTCGCCGATAACTGGAACCGTCTCATCGAGGGCGGCCTGCTCTCGGACACCCCCAGCTGGAGCGACGAGTGGTTCAAGGGCCTCGGTGACGGCTCGATCGCCTCTCTCGTCATCGGCGCCTGGATGCCCGGCGTGCTGGAGTCCTCGGTGAAGGACGGCGCGGGCAAGTGGGCCGTGGCCCCCATCCCCACCTACGACGGCACGGCCGTGACGGCCGAGAACGGCGGCGGCGGCCAGGCCGTGACCAAGCAGAGCAAGAACCCCGCTCTCGCGGCCGGCTTCCTCAAGTGGCTCAACAACGACGACGAGAGCCTGAAGATCTTCGCCGAGTCGGGTGGATTCCCCTCCACCACCGCTCAGCTGAGCGACCCCGCCTTCGTCGACAAGAAGTCGGACTACTTCGGCGGCCAGCAGATCAACCAGGTCCTCACGCAGGCTTCGAGCGAGGTCCGCGAGGGCTGGAGCTACCTGCCGTTCCAGGTGTACGCCAACAGCATCTACGGCGACACCGTGGGCCAGGCCTACTCGAAGAAGAGCGACCTCAACGCGGGCCTGACCGCGTGGCAGGACCAGCTCGTCCAGTACGGCAACGACCAGGGCTTCTCGGTCAACAAGTAAGCAGTTCCCCGGGGCGGGTCGCGTGCACGCATGCGGCCCGCCCCTTCCATTCCCTCGCCAGGAGAGACCCGAATGACCTCCCCCACCCGTATCGTCGTCGACCGCACCGCGGTCGGAGCCGCCGTCCCCCGCCGCCTGTTCGGTTCGTTCGTCGAGCACATGGGCCGTTGCGTGTACGACGGCATCCACTCGCCCGGCCACGACACCGCGGACGCCGAGGGGTTCCGCGCCGACGTGCTCGAGCTCGTTCGAGAACTGGGCGCCACCGTCGTGCGCTACCCCGGCGGGAACTTCGTGTCGGGCTATCGCTGGGAGGACGGCGTGGGCGCTCGCTCGCAGCGTCCGGTCCGGCTGGATGCCGCCTGGCACAGCACCGAGACCAACCAGGTGGGTCTGCACGAGTTCGCCGAGTGGGCGGATGCCGCGGGCCTCGAGGTCATGGAGGCCGTGAACCTCGGCACGCGCGGCGTCGCCGAGGCCGCCGACCTCCTCGAGTACGCGAACCACCCCTCGGGCACCGCCCTGAGCGATCGTCGGCGTGAGAACGGCCGGGAAGACCCGTTCGGCATCCGCCTGTGGTGCCTGGGCAACGAGATGGACGGTCCCTGGCAGATCGGCCACAAGACCGCCGACGAGTACGGGCGCCTCTCGGCCGAGACGGCGCGCATGATGCGCTTCATCGATCCGACCGTCGAGCTCGTGGCCGCGGGCAGCTCGAACCACGAGATGCCGACCTTCGGCGCGTGGGAGCGCACGGTGCTCCGTCACACCTCCGGCCTCATCGACCACATCTCCGTGCACGCGTACTACGAGGAAGACCCCGCCGACCCCGCGAGCTTCCTCGCCAGCGGCGCGGCCCTCGATCGCTACATCGGTGAGGTCGCCGACATCATCGACGAGGTCGGGGCGACCACCCCGGACGGGCGTCCGGTCGGCATCAGCGTCGACGAGTGGAACGTCTGGAACCAGACGCGCTGGAACGAGGTCGACAAGCCTCGCGTCTTCACGGGCGACTGGCCCATCGCTCCGCGCCTCATCGAGGACGACTACACCGTCACCGACGCGGTCGTCGTCGGATCCCTCCTCATCACGCTCATCCGCCGCTCCGACCGCGTGTCGATGGCCAACCTCGCCCAGCTGGTGAACGTCATCGCCCCGATCCGCACCGAGCCCGGCGGCGGGGTCGCCTGGCGCCAGACCACCTTCCACCCCTTCGCCCTCACCGCGAAGGCGGCATCCGGTCGCGTCGTCGTCCCCCGCGTCGAGGGTGCCACGATCGACACCCCGCGCCACGGCCGCGTCGACGCCGTCGACACGGTCGCGACCGTCGACGACGACATCGTGTCGGTGTTCCTCGCGCACCGCGACCTCGCGTCGGCGACCCCGGTCGAGCTCGACCTCGGCCGCGTCTCCGACGTCGAGGCCGTGATCGTCACCGTCCCCGAGGGCGGAGATCGACACACCACCAACTCCGCCGACGGTGAGCCCGTCGCCCCCGCCGAACTCGCCGTCTCGGTGGGCGACGACGGCATCCTCCGCTTCACCCTCCCCGCTCTGTCCTGGGTGCGCCTGCGTGCGCGCCTCGTCGACTGATCCCCCTGAGAACCGAAAGACATCGTGACGACTTTCTCCATCGGCGAGACCGACTTCCTGCTCGACGGGAAGCCCCACCAGGTCATCTCCGGAACGCTGCACTACTTCCGCATCCACCCCGAGCACTGGGCCGACCGCATCCGCACGGCCAAGGCCATGGGCCTGAACACCATCGAGACCTACGTCGCGTGGAACGCGCACGAGCCGGTGCGCGGAGAGTGGGATGCCACCGGGTGGAACGACCTCGGCCGCTTCCTCGACCTCATCGCCGAAGAGGGCCTGCACGCGATCGTGCGACCCGGCCCCTACATCTGCGCGGAGTGGCACAACGGCGGACTGCCCGTGTGGCTGACGTCGACGCCGGGCATCGGCATCCGCCGTTCCGAACCGCAGTTCGTCGAGGCGGTGTCGGAGTACCTCCGCCGCGTGTACGAGATCGTGGTCCCGCGCCAGATCGACCGCGGCGGCAACGTCGTGCTCGTGCAGATCGAGAACGAGTACGGTGCCTACGGCTCCGACAAGACCTACCTGCGCGAGCTCGTCCGCGTGACCGAGGAGGCCGGCATCACGGTGCCGCTGACCACCGTCGACCAGCCGATGCCGTGGATGCTCGAGGCCGGCAGCCTTCCCGGGCTGCACCTCACCGGCTCGTTCGGCTCGCGCTCCGAGGAACGGCTCGCCACCCTCCGCGAGCACCAACCCACCGGACCGCTGATGTGCAGCGAGTTCTGGGACGGCTGGTTCGACTGGTGGGGCAGCATCCACCACACGACCGACCCCGCGGCATCCGCCCATGACCTCGACGTGCTGCTCGCCGCCGGAGCCTCGGTGAACATCTACATGGTGCACGGCGGGACGAACTTCGGCACGACGAACGGTGCGAACGACAAGGGCCGTTTCGACCCCATCGTGACCTCGTACGACTACGACGCCCCGATCGACGAGTCGGGACACCCCACGGCGAAGTTCCACGCGTTCCGCGAGGTCATCGCCAAGTACGCCCCCGTCCCCGAGCAGGTCCCCGACGCGCGGCCCGAGGCTCCCGCCCTCGAGGTCGCCCTGTCGGGAGAGGGCGATTGGATGCCGCCCCTCAACGCGGCCGCCATCGCCGACGACCCGCCGAGCTTCGAGCAGATCGCGCACCTCGGCCCCCTCGTCCGATACGACGTCGACCTGCCCGCGTTCGCCGGGCCCGCGGCCCTCGTCTTCGACGAGATCCGCGACCTCGCGTGGGTGCACGTGGACGGGACGCCGGTCGGTCGACTGTCGCGGGCGCTGCACGAGCGCGCGCTCACGATCCCCGCGGGCGCACGGCTCACCGTCCTCGTCGAAGACCAGGGCCGGGTGAACTACGCCGACCGCCTCGGCGAGGCGAAGGGGCTCGTCGGCTCCGTCACGCTCAACGGCGAGACGCTCACCGGGTGGACCGCGACCCCGGTCGCCCTCGAGGCCGCCGCGGGAAGCGGCGCCGGCACGGTCGGACGCGCTCTGCTGCGCGGGTCGTTCGAGCTCGACGCCCCCGTCGACCTGTTCCTCGACACCACGTCGTGGGGCAAGGGATACGCCTTCGTCAACGGCTTCTTCCTCGGCCGCTACTGGAACAACGTCCCTCAGAACACGCTGTACGTACCGGGCCCCGCGACGCGCGCCGGAGCCAACGAGATCGTCGTCCTCGAGCTGGAGCACGCCGTCGAGCCGGTCGCGCGCTTCGTCGCGGAGCCGTCGCTGGGGCAGCTCGAGGAGTAACGCGTCGCGAGAACAGGCGCGTGCGCCGAGAACAGGCCGGTCCCGCGCGGATCGGCCTGTTCTCGTTGCGGCGTCCTGCTCTCGTGGCACGCGCGCCCCTGGCACTGCGTGCGCGTGAGGAAAGGGAGCAGGATGGGGGCATGACGATGGCCGCGTGGCTCCGCTCCCTCCCCTCCCTCACCGGGACTCCGCCGACCCCGGATGCCGAGCCCCTTCCCGACCACCCGGACGTGCTGTTCGAACGGTGGATCCGGCAGGCCGTCGACGCCGGCGTCGCCGAGGCGCACGGCGCCACGCTCGCGACGGTGGACTCCGACGGCATCCCGGACGCCCGCACGCTGATCCTGAAAGACCTCGGACCCGGGGGGTGGGCCTTCGCCGGGCCGCGCGCCTCGGCGAAGGCCGGACAACTCGCCGCCCGGCCCGCCGCAGCACTGACGTTCTGGTGGCCGGCCGTCCTGCGTTCCGTCCGCGTACGCGGGCGCGTGGTGGAGGCCTCGGCCGAGGAGTCGGCGGCGGATCTCGCCGCGCGCTCGGCCGCCGCTCGCGACGGCGTCGGCCCGGGCGGGTGGGTGCTCTGGCGGCTGGTCGCCGACCGCGTGGAGTTCTGGCAGGGCTCCCCCGACCGCAAGCACCTGCGCACGATCTACCGTCGGACCGACGACGGCTGGAAGCTGACCGACCCCGAGAGCGAGACCCGATGAGCGACTACGAGATCACCGAGATCGGCGGGCTCGACGCCTGGCGCGACCACTTCGGCGGCTTCGCCCCCGCCCGCTCGCGCGACGGGCGCCGCGTGGTCGACCACGAGTTGACGATGCAGTTCATCGGTATGACCGCGAACGCCCTCGCCCCGGGCGAGGAGGCCGGGTACTGGCACACGCACACCCGCGTCGAGGAGCTGTACGTGTTCCTCGAGGGCCGTGGCCAGATGGGCCTCGACGACGATGTCGTCGACGTCGGCCCGGGCAGCGTCGTGCGGGTCGGGCAGAACATGTGGCGCACCTGGCGCGCGCTCCCGGACAGCGACGGCGAACTGCGGTGGCTGTGCATCCGCGCGGGCGGCGAGGCGCTCCCCCACATCCCCGACGACAGCTCGCGCGACCCCGAGCGTCCGATGCCCTGGGGGCCCTCGGCGTAGAAGATTCCGGATGCCGCGGCGCACGGCATCCGGAACCTTCCCTCCAGCGGTGGCTCAGTCCGTCACGGTCACAGGCTCCGCGGTATCCGGCGCCTTCGTCCGCAGAGAGGGGCTGGCGAAGCGAGCCCGCCCGATGACCACGGCGGCGGCGACCATGAGCGCAGCACCCAGCACGTAGGGCGCGGCGTGAGCCACGTGAGCGTAGAGCAGGCCCGCCACCAGGGGTGCGACCGTTCCGACCGCGGCGTTGAGGGATTGCGCGGCCCCGGCGATCCAGCCTTGCTCGTCGTCGCCGACGGCGTTGGAGAGCAGGCCGTCCATCGTGGCCTGCGCCGCTCCTTGACCGGCGGCGAGCGTCAGGGCGCCGACGATGAACAGCCACGGCTGCGCGAACAGCGACGCGACCCCTGCGAGGGCGACCAGCCCGACCGCCTGGGTGACGATGCCGCTGACCACGACACCCCGCTCGCCGATGCGCGGCAGCAGGAAACCGAGCAGCGCGCCCTGGATCGCGATGTCGATGATGCCGACGCACGCGGTGAGCAGGCCGATCGCGGTGGGGGTCCACGAGATCGCGTCGAGCGCGAGCACGCTGAAGTTGTTGACGAAGAATCCGAACGGCAGCCCCACGAGGATCAGGCCGATCATGATCCCGCGCAGCTCGGGCCGGCGGAAGACCCCGCGGAACACCGCGAAGGGATGCACCGCGCGCAGGTCGAGCGAGGCGATGCGCTTGTCGGGTGCGAGGCTCTCGGGCAGCAGGAAGATACTGAGGATCGCGACCGTCAGGGCGAGGCCGGCGGTGACGAAGACGGGCAGGTCGACGTCGATCGCGGCGAGGGTTCCACCGAGGGCCGGGCCGACCATCGTGCCGATGCCGGCGGTCGCGCCGAGCACGCCGAAGCGGCGCGCGCGCTTCTCGGGCGGGGTGATGTCGGCGAGGTAGGCGAAGAGAGCGGGCAGGTCACCGGCGGTGACACCCTGCACGATGCGGCCGAGTAGCAGCACCCAGATCGCCCCGCCGATGCCGAAAAGCAGGAATCCGAGGGCGGCGCCGAACCCGGCGACGATGATCACCGGCCGACGGCCGAAGCGGTCGGAGATACGTCCGAGGAACGGGGCGACGAGGAACGCGCACAGCGCGTTGACGGTCTCGAGGATGCCGACCCACACGGCCAGATCGGCCGGGTTCGACACGTAGCGGAGCACGACGAAGGGCAGCACGGGAAGGACGACGGTCATGCCGGCGGTGGTGAGCGTCGTGATGACGACGAGCATGATCCAGGCGCGGCGACCCGACTGAGGGAGAAGCGAAGGTGAAGTCACGCCGTAACTGTACTCGTACCAGTTTTGTTGTCAACACAGTTTCTGAGTGGATCCGGTATCGTGGTCGTCATGAGTGAGACGATCGGCCGCCGCGAACGCAAGAAGGCCGCCACCCGCAAGGCCATCTCGGACGCGGCGACGATCCTCTTCGTGGAGCGAGGCTTCGACGAGGTCAGCATCCGGGAGGTCGCGGATGCCGCCGACGTGTCACCGACCACCGTGTTCGCGCACTTCCCACAGAAGGAGGCTCTCGTCTTCGACGAGGACGACGCCCAGCGCGACCTGCTCGTCGGCGCGGTGCGCGACCGCACCCCCGGAACCACGGTGTCGCAGGCACTGAGAGACCTCTATCGCCGCGAGCTCTTCGGCCTGGCCTTCGACCCGACCGGCGACAACCGCCGGCGGTTCATGGCACTCATCTCCGACACCCCCGCGCTTCGCGAGTACGCCGCGCGCATGTGGGTCCGCCACGAAGACGCCCTCGCGCAGGCCATCGCCGAGACTACGGGGCGTGAGACACCGGATGCCGCGGTGCGCGTGTACGCACGGATGGTGCTGCAGCTGCAGATCCTCGCCTTCGAGCACGACGACCCCGAGGCCACGATCGAGGCGGGCTTCCGCATCCTCGACGAGGGCTGGCGCGAGGAGCGCTGACGCCGGCCCGGACGGCGGTTTGGGGCGGGTTCTTGCGTTTGGGGCGGGGAATTCCGCGCCCCAAACGGACGATCGCGCCCCGAACCCGAGAATCGCGATCGACGGCGACGGCGAGCGCCGCTAGACCGAGGCGCGCCAGACGATCGGGGCGTCGAGCAGGATGCCGCCGGCGTCGGCCACCCCACCTGAGAGCTGCAGCAGCACGGCCTCGGCGGCCGCAGCACCCAGCCCCTCGGCGGGCTGATCGATCGTGGTGAGCGGCGGGTCGGTGCGCACCGCCCACGCGCTGTCGTCGAAGCCGACCACGCCGACGTCGTCGGGCACACGACGACCGGCCGCGCGAAGAGCCTGCACGGCGCCGGCGGCCACGGCATCCGAGGCTCCGAACACCGCGTCGATGTCGGGGGCGCGCTCGAGGAGGCGCCGCATCCCGGCCTCGCCGTCGGCGAAGGCGTAGAAGGGAACGGGCTCGACGAGGGTCTCGTCGAAGTCCGCCCCGAGGGCGTCGCGGAAGCCCGCGAGCCGATCGCTGCCGGAGTCGCGGTCGAGGGCCGCGGCGATCATGCCGATGCGCCGGCGTCCCGAGGCACGCACGCGTTCGGTGATGGCCCGGGCGGCGCCGAGGTTGTCGATGCCGACCCAGGGGCGACGGATGCCGGGAGGGTGGCCCACGTAGGCGACGGGGAGCCCGAGACGCTCGACGACGTCGGTGATCGGGTCGTGGTGTCGCGCCGAGACGATGACCGCCCCGTCGACGAAGCCGCCGCTGAGGTAGCGCGCGACCCTCTCGGTGTCGCGATCGGTATCGACCACGACGCACACCATCTGATAGTCGGCGTTCGACAGGGCGGTGTTGGCGCCGAGCATGATTGCGCCGATGTTGGGGTCTTCGAGGAACAGCGAGTGCGGCTCGTGCACGATGAATCCGACCGCCTGCGTCCGCTGACGCACGAGATTTCGGGCGGCGTTGTTGGGCACGTAGCCCACCTCGCGAATGGCCGCCTGGATGGCCTCGCGGGCATGGTCCGAGACGTAGCCGCCGTTGAGGACGCGGCTCACCGTGCCCCGCGAGACCCCCGCGACCTTGGCGACGTCGTGCACGGTGCTGCGCCGGCGCCCGGGCGGAGGAGGCGTCATGCTCCTCACCCTATCGGGCCGCGGAAGTTGACGATCACGGGACGCCGTGTCAGTATGTGCACGTTCACACATTCCGTCGGGAAGATCCGATGGGCAAATGTGTGCACGTTCACAGAACCTCGCAAAGGAGCGCCCACCGGATGCTTGCCGTCGACCATCTGGCCCCGCTCGATCGCGACAGCGATCGTCCGGCCGATCTGCCCCGCACGGGCGACGCTCTGTCGGCCCTGACCCGCGAAGGTCTCGTCTTCGGCTGCGACTACAACCCCGAGCAGTGGGACCGCGCCGTGTGGGACGAAGACATGCGACTGATGGTTGAAGCGGGCGTCGGACTCGTCGCGGTCAACATCTTCGGCTGGTCGTGGATCAACCCCGCCCCCGGCGTCTGGACCTTCGACGAGCTCGACGAGGTCATGGACCTCGCCCACGCGCACGGCATCCGGGTCAACCTCGGAACCGCGACCGCATCACCCGCGCCGTGGGTGACCACGCGGCATCCCGAGATCCTCCCCGTGGCCGAGGACGGCACACGCCGATTCCCGGGCGGGCGACAGGCGTACTGCCCCAGCTCCCCCGTCTTCCGCGGGTACGCTGCGGAGCTCAGCCGCCGCGTCGTCGAGCGCTACGCCGACCACCCCGCCCTGGCCATGTGGCACGTCTCGAACGAACTCGGATGCCACAACGCCCTCTGCTACTGCGACGCCAGCGCCGTCGCGTTCCGCGCGTGGCTCGAAGTCCGCTACGGGTCGGTCGCCGCCCTGAACACCGCGTGGGGCACCTCGTTCTGGAGCCAGCGCTACAGCGCGTGGGACCAGATCCTCCCGCCGATGGCCGCGCTGTCGCTGCGCAACCCCGCGCAGCTGCTCGACTTCCAGCGCTTCTCGTCCGACCAGCAGCTCGAGCTCTACCGCGCCGAGGCGCGCGTGATCCGCGAGCGCAGCACCGCCCCCGTCACCACCAACTTCATGGTGACGGCGCACATCCGCTCTCTCGACTACTTCTCGTGGGCCGGCGAGATGGACGTCATCGCCAACGACCACTACCTCGACCGGCGCCTCCCCGACCCGCTCGCCGAGCTGTCGTTCGCGGCCGACCTCACGCGCGGCCTGTCGAGCGGCGCACCCTGGCTGCTCATGGAGACCTCGACGGGCGCGGTGAACTGGCAGCCGCACAACCTCGCCAAGGGCGAGGGCGAGCTGCTGCGCAACGTCGTCTCGCACGTGGCACGCGGCGCCGACGGCATCTGCTTCTTCCAGTGGCGCGCGTCGGCACAGGGCGCCGAGAAGTTCCACTCGGCGCTGCTCCCCCACGCGGGCACCGACACCACCCAGTGGCGGAGCGTGCTCGAGGTCGGCCGGACGCTGCGTTCGTTGCAGCCGATCGCCGGGTCGCGCGTCTGTTCGGACGCCGCCGTCCTGTTCGACTGGGAGAGCTGGTGGTCGCTCGAGAACGAGGGGCGCCCCAGCGAAGACCTGCGATACCTCGACCAGGTGCACGCCGCGCACGCCGCCCTGGTCGCGGCCGGCATTTCCACCGACGTCGTCTCGGCCTCCGCCGACCTGTCGGACTACCGTCTCGTCGTCGTGCCCGCGCTTCACCTCGTGCGCGACGCCGACGCCGCCGCGATCGCGCGCTTCGTCGAGGACGGCGGCACCGCCGTGATCACCTTCGCCAGCGGAATCGTCGACCAGGACGACCGCGTCCGTCTCGGCGGGTACCCCGGCGCGTTCCGCGACCTGCTCGGCATCGTGTCGGAGGAGTTCTCGCCCCTCGGCCCCGCTCAGTCGGTCACCCTCGACGACGGCTCGACCGGCACCGTGTGGTCGGAGCGCCTGCGCGCCGTCGACGCCGAGGTCGACGCCCGCTTCAGCGACGGCCCGGCCGCGGGACTCCCCGCCCGCACCCGCCGCGCGGTGGGCGCCGGCCAGGCCTGGTACCTCGCGACCCTCCCGGAACCGTCGGCCTACCGCGCACTGCTCGCCCGTGCGGCCGAGGCCGCCGGCATCCGCACCGTCGACACCCGCCCCGGGGTCGAGATGGTCCGCCGCGCCGACGCCGACCGCGCGTTCCTGTTCGTCATCAACCACACCACCGACACCGTCGAGATCGCAGCGCACGGCCGCGACGCGATCAGCGGCGACGCCATCGACGGCTCGGTCGCCGTCGCCGGCGGTGCCGTCCGCATCATCGAGGAGGCCTCGTGACCACCACCGCCCCCGCGCCGACGGGCACGAAGCGCGCGAGCGCGACCGGGGCCGCGCGCCCCCGCCGCCGCCCGCGCGTCCTGCACAAGGGCTCCATCGCGATCCTGCTCGCCCCCTTCGGCATCCTGTTCGCGCTCTTCTACGTGCTGCCGATCATCTTCGCCATCGGGCAGTCGCTGCTCGTGGTGCGTCGCGAGGGCACGTTCGGCAAAGCCGAGCTCGTCTTCGGCGGGCTCTCGCAGTACGCGCTCGTGTTCCAGAACGAGGCCTTCTGGGCCTCGATGCTGCGCATGCTCGCCTTCGGCGTCGTGCAGGTGCCGATCATGCTCGGACTCGCTCTGCTGTTCGCCCTGCTCCTGGATTCGCCGTTGCTGAAGGGCAAGCGCTTCTTCCGGCTGGCCTTCTTCGTCCCGTACGCCGTGCCGGGCGTCATCGCCGCGATCATGTGGGGCTCGCTCTTCTCGCCCAACCTGTCACCCTTCACCGCCCTCACCGAGAAGGTCGACTTCCTCGGCGCCGACCTCGTGCTGTGGTCGATCGCGAACGTCGTGACGTGGGTCTACGTCGGCTACAACATGCTGATCATCTACTCGTCGCTGCTGTCGATCCCCAGCGAGATCTACGAGGCGGCCCGCCTCGACGGCGCCGGGCAGTTCCGCATCGCGTGGTCCATCAAGATCCCCCTCGTGCGGCCCGCGATCGTGATGACCGCGATCTTCTCGATCATCGGCACCCTGCAGCTGCTCGCCGAACCCCAGGTGTTCCGCTCGTTCAGCTCGGCCGTCACCAGCACCTTCACCCCGAACATGACCGTCTACGCCACGGCATCCATCCCCAACTCCAACCTCGCCGCGGCCTTCTCCGTGGTGCTCGCCGTCACCACCTTCGTGCTGTCGTTCGGGTTCATGAAGTGGATGCAGAAGAAGGGCAACGCATGAGCGCCGTCACCACCTCCCACCCCCGCGTCGGCCGTTCCGGCGCTCCGCGCTCGGGCTCCCCGCGCTCGCGCGCCATCCGCGAGCCGCTGGTCTCGCGCACCTCGGCGATGCTCATCATGGCCGTGTTCACGGTCTACTTCCTGCTGCCGCTGTGGTGGCTGCTGGTCGCCTCGAGCAAGAGCACCGGCGACATCCTCACGACCAACCCGCTGTGGTTCGCCGACATGCGGCTGTTCTCGAACATCGGCGACCTGTTCGCCTACCGGGACGGGATCTTCCTGCGCTGGCTGGGCAACTCGCTGCTATACGCCGGCCTCGGCGGAGCGGTGGCGACGCTGCTGGCGGCGATGGCCGGATACGCGCTGGCGAAGTACCGCTTCCCGGGCCGCGAGATCATCTTCGACGTCGTCCTCGGCGGCGTGCTCGTGCCCGCCACCGCGCTGGCCCTGCCGCTGTTCCTCATCTTCAGCCAGGTGCAGCTCACCAACACCTTCTGGGCCGTGTTCCTGCCCTCGCTGGTCAGCCCGTTCGGGGTCTACCTCGCGCGCATCTTCGCCGCGTCATCGGTGCCCGACGAGTTGCTCGAGGCCAGCCGTCTGGACGGCGCGGGCGAGATCCGCACCTTCTTCACCGTGAGCCTGCGCCTCATGAGCCCCGCCCTGGTGACGATGTTCCTGTTCCAGTTCGTCGCGATCTGGAACAACTTCTTCCTGCCGCTGATCATGCTGCGCAGCGAGGAGCTCTTCCCCGTGGTGTTCGGTCTCTACGGCTGGAACAACCAGCTGAACCAGATCCCGGAGCTGCGCGGCCTCGTGCTGATCGGCGCCCTGCTGTCGGTCATCCCCCTCATCGTCATCTTCCTGCTCCTCCAGCGCTTCTGGCGCAACGGTCTCGGCACCGGCGCCCTGAAGTAAACCCTCCGGCGGCTCCGGCCGCCCCTCACCCCGGGCGGAATGGCCCGCCCGGGCACCCAGAGAAAGGCATTCCATGAAGACCAGAATCCTCACGGCGACCGCGGGCGTCGCCCTGTCGGCTCTCTTGCTGGCCGGTTGCGCCGGCGGCGGAAGCAGCGACAGCGCCGGCTCCGGCGCCGCGGCCGACTGCGCCCCCTCGGACGGACCCGTCACGCTGGAGTTCACCTCGTGGATCCCGGGCATCGAGAAGGTCGTCGACATGTGGAACTCGGCGAACCCCGACATCCAGGTGAAGGTGCAGACCGGCCCCAACGGCAACAACGGCACCTACCAGAACTTCTTCAACCAGATCGCGGCCGGCAACGCGCCCGATCTCGGCCAGATCGAGTACGACGCCCTCCCCAACTTCCTCGTGCAGGACGGCGTCGAGAACATCGCGGGGTGCGCCGACGTGATGGCCGCAAAGGACCAGTTCGTCGGCTGGGCGTGGAACCAGGCCACCCTCGGCCAGGACAACGCCGTGTACGGCATCCCGCAGGACATCGGCCCGATGGCGCTGTTCTACCGCAAGGACCTGTTCGAGAAGAACGGGATCGCGATCCCCACCACGTGGGACGAGTACACCGAGGCGGCCAAGAAGGTCCGCGCACTCGGCGGGTACATCACGAACTTCTCGCAGTCCGACATCAACCAGTTCGCCGGCTTCGTCTGGCAGGCCGGTGGACAGTGGTTCGGCAACGACTCCGACGGCTGGACGGTCTCGCTGACCGACCCCGCTTCGACCAAGGTCGCCGACTACTGGCAGTCGCTCATCGACCAGGACCTCGTCTCGACCTACCCGGCGTGGACCGACGAGTGGAACAACGCCTACAACTCCAGCAAGGTGTGGACGTGGAACTCCGCCGTCTGGGGTGCCAACTCGATCTCGAGCGGCGCTCCCGACACCGCCGGCGGCTGGGCCGTCGCCGACCTCCCGCAGTGGAAGGCCGGGGACGCGGTCTCGGGCAACTGGGGCGGCTCGTCGATCGCCGTCCTCAAGGGCAGCACGCACGCCTACGAGGCCACGAAGTTCGCGCTGTGGCTGAACACGTCGCAGGAGGCTCTCACCGCCCTGAACGAAGAAGCCAACATCTACCCGGCCACGACCGAGGGTCTCAAGCTCCCCTCGCTCGCGAAGGGCGTCGACTTCTACGGCGGCCAGAAGATCTACGACGTCTTCGCGAAGGCGGCCACCGAGGTCACCCCTGACTTCACCTGGGGTCCGACCATGACCAAGACCTACGCCGACGTCTCGGACGGCTTCAAGGCCGCGGTCAGCGGCAGCGGCACTCTCGCCGACGCCCTCCAGAAGGGTCAGGACGCCACGATCGGCGCGCTCGAGTCGCAGTCGATCCCCGTGAAGAAGTAACAGACTCTCCCCACGAGAGGCGCCCGCGGATGCTCCGGCATCCGCGGGCGTTCTTCGTTTCCGGATGCGGAGGGGTTCGGGGCCTGCGGGGTGCTCATCCGGCGGGGGACACGGCGAAACGGAGCGACATCGCCTCGGCCACGGCACCGAGACGCGCATCGAAGGTCGCGACGGGAGCACGCAGGTGGACCGCCGCCGCGAGGACGCACGTATCGGGCATCTTCAGCGCGTGCGTCGCCCGCAGTCGCGCGAGCACGAGGGGCTCGTCGGCGGGCGTCTGCGCGACGTCCACCCCGAGGTCGCGGAGGGCACCCCAGAGCTCTTCTTCGCGTCCGACGCGCGCGGCGGCGACCAGCGTCTCCGCCACCGTCAGCGAGTGCATGAAGAAGGGTCCGGGGTGTTCCGCGAGCAGCTGTCTCGCCCGATCGTGGTGCGCGTCGCCGGGGCTGAACAGGGCGATGACGACACCGGCGTCGAGGACGATCACTCGGGCCAGTCCTCGCGGAGCTCGTGGAGATACCCCTCGGGGTAGATCCCCGCGAACCTCTCGACCATCGCATCGACGGTGCCACGACGGGCGCGTGCGCGCTGCGCCTGCTCGTCACGGATCGCCTGCCCGCCCCTCACGACGAGGTGCAGGAGCAGAGCGCTCGGCGACTCGTCCGGCCAGCGCGAGCGCGCGATCTCGAGGGCGTCTTCGACGTCGCGCGTGTGCGTCACCTGCGTGCGCGGTCGGGTCGTCGGCATTCGCCGAGTGTACCACCCGACGAAGCGGTGCACCACCGCTGCCGGATCAGAGCACCGAACTGCTCGCGCGCACCACCAGTGCCGCGGGCACCGACTCGACGATCGGCTCCCCACCCTCGATCGCCGCGACGAGGGCGGCCACGGCGCGACGGCCGAGGGCGTCGAAGTCCTGGCGCACGGTGGTCAACGGCGGGCGGAACTCCGCGGCATCCACGATGTCGTCGAAGCCGACGACGGCGACATCTTCGGGCACCCGCCGACCCGCGTCGGCGAGGGCGCGCAGGGCCCCGAGCGCCATCTGATCATTGGCCACGAAGATCGCGCGCGCCCCGCCGAGACCGCTGACGGCCGAGTGACCGGATGCCGAGGTCCAGTCCCCCCGGACCGGCTCGTGCACCGTGGCTCCGGCCCGGGCGAGGGCCTCGCGCCAGCCGCGTTCGCGCTCGGTCGCCGCGAACGAGCGCGCGGGCCCGGCGATGTGATGCACCGTCGAGTGCCCGAGAGACAGGAGATACTCCGTCGCGGCACGCGCTCCCCCGGCGTGGTCGGTCTGCACGATCGAGAAGCGCTCGTCGGGCGGAGAATCCACCACGACGAGGTGCAGATCGACGGGAGGCGCCGCGTCGCGCGCGAGCTCGGTCGCCTCGTTCAGCACGACGGCGCCGTCGACGCCTTGCGAGCGGAGCCGGGCGAAGGCGTCGCGGATGCCGCGTTCTCCGACGGTCACCACGGCGAGCGCGTAGTCGCGGGCGGCGGCGGCCTCGGAGATCGACTGCAGCATGCGCGAGTTGCCGACCGAGGCGAGGGTCGACACGACCAGACCGATCGTGGACGTCTGCCCGGTGCGCAGGGCCCGGGCGGCCCGGTGCATGCGGTAGCCGAGGTCGGCCATGGCCTTCTCGACGCGCGCCCGGGTGGCGGGGTCGACGCGGGGGCTGCCGTTGGCGACGCGCGACACCGTCTGCGCCGAGACGCCGGCTTTCTCGGCCACATCGGCCATGGATACGCGCATCATGCCCCCTCCATGTTGACGATATCACGCCCCGGTTGTAGCGTGTTATCGTGAACACGGACAGCCCCTCCGCCGTGCCCCTCGGCGCCGGCGTCGTCAAGCGGACGACGCACCTCGCCGACGGCCGCGAACTGATGTACTTCGACGACCCCGGCACCACGCTCGGCGCCGAGCGCGCGATCGACGCCCGTACGCTCGACCCGCGTCCCGCCACCGCCACCATGCGTCAGGACGTGCTGACCGGCGACTGGATCACCGTGGCATCCAATCGTCAGAACCGCGCGTTCCTGCCCCCGGCGCACCTCGACCCGCTCTCGCCGCAGACGCCGACGAACCCGTCCGAGATCCCCTCGCTCTACGACGTGGCGGTCTTCGAGAACAAGTCGCCATCGTTCGGACCCGCCCTCGACGCAGCGATCGGCGACGCCCCGGCGGCCGTCGACCCGCCCCGCAGCGACGACGACCTCGAGCACCTCGGCCTCGGCCGCACCCGCACCTCGGTGGGTCGCTGCGAGGTCGTCTGCTTCAGCCCCCAGCACGAGGGGTCGTTCGGTTCGCTCTCGCGCACGCGCGCCCGCACCGTCATCGAGGCCTGGGCCGATCGCACGGCGGCACTGTCGGCTCTTCCCGGTATCCGCCAGGTGTTCCCGTTCGAGAACCGGGGGCAGGAGATCGGCGTCACCCTCCCTCACCCGCACGGGCAGATCTACGCCTACCCGTACGTGACCCCGCGCACGCATCGCCTGCTCGACACGATCGCGCGCAGCTCGAACGACCTGTTCCAGCGCATCCTCGAGTTCGAACAGGCCGGCGAGCGCGTCGTCCTGCGGGGCGAGCACTGGACGGCGTTCGTGCCCTTCGCCGCCCGCTGGCCCGTCGAGGTGCACGTCCTGCCGCACCGTCACGTCGCCGACCTCGCCGAGACGACGGACGCCGAGCGCGACGAGCTCGCCCCCTTCTATCTGCGCCTGCTGCGGGGGATCGACGCCCTGTACGACACCCCCACGCCCTACATCGCCGCCTGGCACCAGGCGCCCGTCGGACGAGGCCGCGATGCCGTGCGCCTCAACCTGCAGATCACCTCGCCGCGTCGCGCCGCCGACAAACTGAAATACCTCGCCGGGTCCGAGGCCGCCATGGGCGCCTGGATCGGCGACGTGACCCCCGAGGCGCAGGCCGAACGCCTGCGCGCCGCCCTCGACACCGTTCCGGAGGTGACGGCATGACCGCCGTCGACGACGCCCGCGCCCTTCTCGCCACCCTCACCGACGCCCCCGAGGTCGGAGTCTGGTCGGCCCCCGGCCGCGCCAACCTCATCGGTGAGCACACCGACTACAACGAGGGCTTCGTCTTCCCCTTCGCGATCGCCCAGCGCACCGCCGCCGCCGTGGCCCTGCGCGACGACGACGTGGTCCGCGTGCGCTCGACGTTCGCCGACGACGCGGTCGAGGTCCCGCTCTCGGAGCTCGATGCGCGGATCGCCGCCGGCGGCCTCGACTGGGCGGGCTATCCCCTGGGCGTGGCGTGGGCATTGCGTCGGGCGGCTCCGGATGCCGCGACCCGAGGCGTCGACATCGCCCTGGCCTCCGACGTGCCGGTGGGTGCCGGCCTGTCGTCGTCCGCCGCGATCGAGGGGGCCGTGGCCTCCGCCCTGAACGACGTGTGGGCCGCCGGGCTCGACAAGGTCGCCCTCGCGCGGGTCGGCCGCGTCGCCGAGAACGACGCCGTGGGCGCTCCCACCGGGATCATGGACCAGATGGCGTCGATGCTGGGCGTGGCGGATGCCGCGACCTTCCTCGACTGCCGCACCCTCGAGACGCGCGCGGTCGCCCTCGGCTTCGCCGACGCGGGGCTCTCGATCCTCGTGACCGACACCCTCGTCGAGCACGCCCACTCCACCGGTGGCTATCGCGAGCGTCGCGAGGCCTGCGAGCGGGGAGCGGCGGCGTTCGGCGTCGGGTCGCTGCGCGATCTGACCGTCGACGACCTGCCGCGCGCCGAGGAGATCCTCGACGACGTGACCTTCCGCCGCGTCCGCCACGTCATCACCGAGAACCAGCGCGTGCTCGACACCGTGGCCGCCCTCGACGCCGACGGGCCCTCCGCGATCGGCGACCTTCTGGTCGCCTCGCACGCGTCGATGCGCGACGACTTCGAGATCTCGGTGCCCGAGCTCGACCTCGCCGTCGAGACGACGCTCGCGAACGGCGCCCTCGGTGCCCGCATGACGGGCGGGGGTTTCGGCGGAGCGGCCATCGCGCTGATCCCCACCGGACTCGTCCCGGCGGCGACGGCGGCCGTGCGCGCCGCGTTCGCGGCATCCGATTTCCGCGCCCCGAACATCTTCACGGTGACCCCCTCGGAGGGCGCGCGCCGCGACGCGTGACCCGCCCTCCCCGATAAACGCCTGTTGCACCGGGAAACGCCCTCCGCGAGCGTTTCCCGGTGCAGCGAGCGTTTATCGCGCTGCCCGTGCTGCGCCGTGAGGACGGAGCACGCGTGCGCGTGAGGGGTCGAGATCTGTCGCCGAGAGACACGCGGGGCGACGCTTCTCGGCCGCTCACGCGGGTGGCGCGGCAGGATGAGGGGATGGATGCCACTCCCCTCGCCGTGACCTCGAAGGGGGTCGTCCGTGGATTCCGGCGGGGTGCCGCCGCCGTGTTCCTCGGCATCCCGTTCGCTCAGGCTCCCGTCGGGGCGCTGCGCTTCGCCGCGCCCGTGCCCGTGGACGCGTGGGAGGGCGAGTGGGATGCCACCGCGTACGGGCCGACGGCGCAGCGGGGCGACGCGGGGATCACCCTCATCCCCGAGCCGAGCGTGCCGGGAGACGCCACGCTGAACGTCAACGTGTTCGCCCCGGCGGACAGCGAGCCGGAGGCCACCCTGCCGGTGCTCGTGTGGATCCACGGGGGTGGTTTCACCTCGGGCTCGCCCGCGAGCCGCTGGTACGACGGCGATGCGTTCGCACGGGACGGGGTGATCACGGTGGTGATCTCGTACCGGATCGGCTTCGACGGCTTCGGTCTCATCGACGGAGCTCCCGCCAACCGGGGTCTGCGCGACCAGATCGCCGCGCTCGAGTGGGTGCGCGACGAGATCCACGCGTTCGGCGGTGACCCGGCCCGAGTGACGGTGGCCGGACAGTCGGCGGGCGGAGGGTCGGTGCTCGCGCTGTTGTCGAGCCCCGCGGCATCCGGACTCTTCCACGCCGCGATGGCGATCTCGCCCGCGATCGGCGCGGTCCCGCTCGAGGCGGCCAGGCGTTTCACCGACCGGGTCGCCGCCCGCGTCGGGGTCCGCGCCGACCGCGACGGCTTCGCGTCGGTGCCCGAGGAGCGGATTCTCGCGGCGCAGAAGAGCGCCCTCACGCCGCACCTGGTCCGGGCGTTGTCGTCGCTCGCGACGCTGCTCGACGACGGCGTGCCGCTGGGGCCGGTGATCGACGCGGACGTGCTGCCCCGGCATCCGCTCGAGGCTCTCGCCGACGGTGTCGGGGCAGGCATCCCCCTCGTCATCGGGTCGACGGACGACGAGTTCACGGCGCTGACCGCCCGGTTCGCGGGCGTTCTCCGGGTGGTGCCGGTCGCTCTCGCCCTGGCCGTGCTCGGTCTGGGCCGCTCGCGGCGCCGCGCGTATCTCGAGCGCACCCGGCGGCGCGGGGCGGCGGCGGTGCTCGGCGGATACGTCACCGATCGGGTCATCCGCGCGACGGTGCGCAGGACCGCCCGTGTTCGCGGTGACGCCGCGACCTGGCTCTACCGTTTCGCGTGGGCGTCGCCCGTGCCCTCGATCGGCGTGGCCTGCCACTGCCTCGACGTACCGTTCTGGTTCGACCATCTGAACGCCGAGGGCGTCGACCGCATCGCGGGCGAGACTCCCCCGCCTGCTCTGGCCACCGAGATGCACGCCGCGGCAGTCGCGTTCGCGCGCGACGGAGATCCAGGGTGGCCGACGTGGGATGCCACGACCCGGCGCGCGCGGGTGTTCGGGCCCGCGGCATCCACGCCCGCCGTCGAGACCGACGCGTACGCCGACGTCGCGCCGTTGATCTGACCCGCGATCTCCAGCGTGAGGGGTCAGTTGCTGTCGCTCAGACGTTCGCGCGGCGACAACAATCGACCCCTCACGCGGAAGGGGACGACGGTCAGAGCTGCGGGATGACCTCACGCTCGAACAGCGAAATGCCCGAGGTGTCGTACGCGGCCTCGGGGAAGTAGTGGATCGCGTAGCCGAGGCCGTGGTCGGCGCGTTCGCGCAGGCGCTCGACGATCTGCTCGGGGGTGCCGAAGGCGTCGGAGGAGCGGTAGTCGGCCTCGATGGCATCCGCCCGCTCGTCGCCGACGTGCGGACGCAGGCGCGCGACCACGGCGGCCAGGCGGTCGGATGCCTCGGCCTCGGTCTCGGCGACGATCGTGTTGAAGTTCGTCGACCGGGTGATCTCGGACGCGTCGCGACCGAGGGTCTCGCAGTGCCCGCGCAGCACCTCGGACTTGTGGTCGAACTCCTCGAGCGAGCCCCCGAAGTTCGTGTACGCGGCGTACTTCGCCGCGATCTTGAGCGTGACCTTCTCACCGCCGCCGGCGATCCACAGCGGGATGCCGCCGGGCTGCAGGGGCTTCGGCTGCACGATCGCGCCGTCGACCTCGTAGTACTTCCCCGACAAGGTCGCTTCGCCCGTGGTCCAGGCCTGGTGCATGATCTCGACGCCCTCGCGGAGGCGCCCGAGGCGCTCGGCGATGGGCGGAAAGCCGTAGCCGTAGGCCTTCCACTCGTGCTCGTACCAGCCGCCGCCGATACCCATCTCGGCGCGACCGCCCGAGATCGCGTCGACCGTGGCCGCGACCTTCGCGAGGTAGGCGGGGTTGCGGTAACCCATGCACGTGCACATCTGACCGAGACGCACGCGGTCGGTCGCGGCGGCGAAAGCGGCCATGAGCGTCCACGCCTCGTGGGTGGCCTCGGTGCTCGGCACGGGGGTGGTGTGGAAATGGTCGTAGACCCACAGCGAGGCCCAGGGGCCGTCGTCGGCGCTCTGCGCGAGGGAATTCATCACCCGCCAGTGCTCGGAGGGGTCGATCCCCACGAGGTCGAAGCGCCAGCCCTGCGGAACGAAGATGCCGAAGTCCATGGCCTCACCCTAGGCGCGGATGCCGACATCGGCGGCCGCGGGCCGGGCATGCCGAGTGCCGTCCCGCGGAGTCGCCGGGCGAAACACCGGCACGGGCACCCCGCCGACGGCGAGCCGGCCCTCGACTCCGCACGACGGCTCGGCCGCGACGCGGCGAACGGCGCCACACCCGTTCAGCCCGCGAACGACTCCAGACGCCCCCGCATCACGGCCACCGCGTCGGCGTTGTCGTCGATGAGCACGCTGTGCCGCCCGAGCGGTGCCGCCACCGCGCCGAGCGTGCCACTGCCGGCGAACATGTCGAGCACCCGATCGCCCGGGCGCGAGGACGCCTGCACCATGCGCCGCAGCACCCCCTCGGGCTTCTGCGTCGGGTAGCCGGTCTTCTCACGGCCCGTCGTCGGCACGATCGTGTGCCACCAGACGTCGGTGGGCATCTTGCCGCGCGCGGCCTTCTCGGCCGTGACCAGCCCCGGGGCCATGTAGGGCTCGCGGTCCACGGCGTCGGAGTCGAAGAAGTACGCCGACGGGTTCTTGACGTATACGAGGATCGTCTCGTGCTTGGTGGGCCAGCGGCGCTTGGTCTTGGCGCCGTAGTCGTAGGCCCAGATCAGCTCGTTCAAGAAGTGATCGCGACCGAAGAGCGCGTCGCACATGACCTTGGCGTAGTGCACCTCGCGGTAGTCCAGGTGCAGGTAGAGCGTGCCGTCGTCGGCGAGCAGACGCCAGGCCTCGACGAGCCGCGGCTCGAGGAAGCCCCAGTAGTCGTCGAACCGGTCGTCGTAGGTACGGAGGTCGCCGCGCAGGCGCGCGTACTCCCGGCCGTGGAAGCCCCGCTGCACCACCGGCGGCGGAGGCGGCTCCTCCTCGGGGAAGTCGAGCATGTTCGGATCGTCGACGGATGCCGCGGCATCGGCCGCGGCATCCGGGGTCTCGTCCACCGGCGCCTTGCGCGTCGCGGACTCCACGGCCTTCGAGCGGGTGCGCCCCGTGTTGAAGGGCGGGTCGAGGTAGACGAGGGCGAAGGAGCCGTCGGGGTAGCGCGGCGTGACGCTGAGATTGTCGGCGTGGTGGATCTCGACGCCGCCCGGTGCGGGAGCGTCGGCGAGGTTCTCGTCGCTCACGGGACGCGCTGCAGCCACGCGTCGGTGGCGAACTTCGAGTCGACCAGGGCCTGGGCCTCGGCGTACTCCTCGTCGCTGATGTGCCCGGGCGTCGCCCCGTAGAGCGTGGTGAAGGTCTGGATGAACCTCGCGATGACCTCGGCGCGAGGCAGACCGGTCTGACTGCGCAGGGGGTCGACGCGCTTGGCGGCCGACACGGTGCCCTTGTCGCTGAGCTTCTCGCGGCCGATGCGGAGCACCTCGGTGAGCACCTGACCGTCCATGTCGTAGCTGAGGGTGGCGTGGTGCAGCACGCCACCGTTTGCGAGGCGCTTCTGGGCGGCCCCGCCGATCTTGCCGTGGGGACCCGCGATGTCGTTGAGCGGCTGATACACCGCGTCGATGCCGAGCGAACGCAGAGCCTGCAGCACCCAGTCGTCGAGGAACGCGTACGAGTCGGCGAACGTCATTCCCGCGACGAGGGATGCCGGCACGTACAGCGAGTACGTCACGATCGAGTTCGCGGCCATCATCATGGCGCCCCCGCCCGAGATGCGCCGCACGACGTCGAAACCGTGCTTCGCCGCCCCCGCGGGGTCGACCTCGTTGCGCAGCGACTGGAACGAACCGATGACGACGGCGCTCTCGTCCCACTCCCACAGACGCAGAGTGGGCTTGCGGAGACCGGCGCCCACGCGGGTGGTGAGCACCTCGTCGAGGGCGAGATTCATGCGCGGAGAGACGGGGCCGTCGTGGACGACCTCCCACTCGAAGTCGGCCCATCCCGGCGCCGTGACCAGAGCACGACGGATCGCGGTCGCCACCGACTCGGGGGTGAAGCCGAGCAGCTGGGCCCCCTCGGGGAGGGCCGCGCGGATGGCCGCGGCGATCGTGGGGACGTCGGACTCCACCGCGAGGCCGTTGACGGCCGCGTCGATGTCGTCGAGGGCGTCGTCGGGCTCGAGGAAGAAGTCGCCCGCGAGGTGGAAGCCGTGGATACGGCCCTCGCGCTCTTCGAGGTCGACGACGACCAGCTTCCCGCCGGGGACCTTGTACTCGCCGTGCATGTCTCCAGCCTACGACCGCACGGGCACGCGGCGATCGACGGCGGGCGTCGGCTCGGCGGGCATCGTGATCGGCCGACGCGCGTGGGGCCACCAGTTCGCGCGACCGAGGAGCGTCATCAGCGCGGGGAGCAGGAGCCCGCGGACGACGGTGACATCGAGGACCACCGCGATCACCATGCCCACCCCGATCTCTTTCATCGCCACCAGCTCGCCGAAGGCGAAGCCGACGAAGACGACGCAGATCGCCGCCGCGGCCAGCGTCACGACGGGCCCGGTGCGGGTGATGCCGTGGCGCACGGCCTCGGCGTTCGCCGCGCGCGGGTCGGCGGTGCGCTCTCGCGCGCGCCACCCCTCGGTGATGCGCGACAACAGGAACACCTCGTAGTCCATCGTGAGTCCGAAGGCGAGGAGCCCGATCAGCAGGGGGGTGGTCACGTCGAGCGTGCCGCGGGGCTCGAACCCGAGCAGGGGGGCGCCCCAGCCCCACCCGAAGACGGCGGTGAGCACGCCCAGCGTCGAGGCCACCGTGAGGGTCGCGAGCAGGAGCGCCTTCAGCGGGACCACGAGCGAGCGGGTGAGCGCGAAGAGCAGGGCGAAGCTCGCCGCGGCGACGATCACCAGGGCCCACGGCAGGCGCGCGGCCAGGTGATCGCGCGTGTCGATGAGAGAAGCGGCGGGCCCCGTGACCTCGAGGGGGACCGGCGTCGCCAGACCGCGCACCTCGGTCACGAGCCGCTGCGCCGCGTCTCCCGTGGCGCTGTCGCCGACGGGGGTGAAGGCGACCGCGGTGATCTCGGGCGGTAGCCCCTGCACCACGTCGGCGTCGGCGACGTCGGGCAGAGCCGCGATCCTGTCGAGGACGCCGGTGACAGCGGCATCCTGGATCGATCCGTCGAGCACGACCGTGACGGGCTCGATTCCGATCCCGGTGAAACCCGTCGTCGTCGCCTCGTACGCGCGTCGTTCCTCGGCCGCCGCGGGGAGGGAGCGGATGTCGGAGTCGTCGAGCGCGAGGGATGCCACGGGAGCGGCGAGCAGCAGCATCACCGCCGCGGTCGAGACGGCGACGATCCCCGGCCGGCGCTGGGCCAGACGGGTCGAGCGGGCCAGCAGTCCCTCGCGCGACGCCCGGCCCGCCCACGGGCGGGCCCACGTGCGCGCTCCGGCGGACGGGAGCGCGCGATGCAGGAACGACAGCGTGGCCGGCACGAGCGTCAGTCCCGCGAGGGTGGCGACCGCGACGACGACCGCACCGCCGAGCGCCATCCCCGAGAGCAGGGGGTCGCCGAGGATCAGGATGCCGAGCAGGGCCACGGCCACGGCGAGACCCGAAACGAGCACCGCGCGGCCGGCCCCCGAGACGGCACGGGCGATGAGCTCGTCGAGGGGCGCGGTGGGATCGGCGGTGCGTTCCTCGCGGAGGCGCAGCACCACGAGAAGGCTGTAGTCGACGGCGAGGCCGAGGCCCAGGATCGTGACGACGTTCACCGCGAACTCGTTGACGTCGACGACGCGGGCGAGCAGACCCAGGATCGCGAGAGTCGGGGCGATCGCGGCGAGAGCGGCGACGACCGGGACGAGGGCGATGCGGAGCGAGCCGAGCGCGAGGGTGAGCAACACGACGAGGACGAGGATCGCCACGCCCTCGCCGATCGCCGCGTCGGTGGTCGCCCGATCGACGAAGGCCTCTTCGGCCAGAAGAGGTCCGCCGACGAGGACCTCGGGCGCGTCGATCTCGTGGAGAAGGTCGGAGACGGCGGATGCCGTGGCGACGGCCTCGTCGCCGGTGAGACCGAGCGCGAGTTCGACGACGACCAGGGACGAGCGGCCGTCGTCCCCGATGGCCCCTCCCGCGGTGTAGGCGTCGGTCACCTCGGCGACGCCGGGGACGGCGCGGACCGAGGCCATGACGGCGGTCGCGCTGTCGCGCAGCGTCGGCGAGAAGAAGTCCTCGCCGCGGACGACCGCGGTGACGATCTCCCCCTCGGGGTCGAGGGCGTCGAGGCGTTCGGTGGCGCGTAAGGACTCACTGCCGGACGGGGCGTCGGCGACCGAGACGGTGCGGTCGAAGGCGTCACCGGCGAGGGCCCCGCCGACGACGACGAGCACGGACCAGGCGAGGAGGACGAGAAGGCGGTGCCGGCTCACGCGGCGGCCGAGGGAGGAGAGCATGGGGACCTCTGGGACATGAGGGAGCGCCCCCGGCGACGGACGCGCGTCCGCCGCCGGGGGCGCTGGGGGGATCAGCCGCAGCTCTTGGCTGCGTACGAGGCCGTGGCCCCGCCGGTGCGACCGTCGCCGGTCGCGGTCACCGTCGCCTCGCCCGCGGGGACGGACGCGGCGCGGGTGGTGAAGGTGTGGAACACCGTCGCCCCGGGCTGGACGGCGGGGATGACCCGCTCGCCCCACGCCGTCGTGAGCGTCACGTCGACCGGCACCGTGTCGGTGTTGGTCGCGCGAGCCGTCACCGACGCCTTCTTGGCCAGGCACTTGACCTCGGCCGAGGCGGTCACCGCGAGGGGGGCCGGCTCGTCGATGTCCTTGACGCGGACGTTGCGGTACGACACAGCCTCCCCACCACCGTGGTTCTGCAGGCCGATGAAGCCCTGCGAGAGGTCGCGAGCGGGATCGGTGCTGGTGAAGTCGTTCACCAGCGTGCCGTTGAGGAAGATCTTGATGGTCTGCCCCTTCACGACGATCTCGTACGCGTTCCACTGACCGACGGGCTTGAGCGAGGCCTTCACCGCGTCGGCATCCGCACCCTGGAAGGTGTAGATCGCACCGGTGGTGCGATCGGCGGCGTCGGACGCGTCGATCTGGATCTCGTAGCCCTGGTTGACCGCGATCCACGGGTCGTTCTTCGGGTCGGGGAACCCGACGAAGACGCCGCCGTTGTGGTCGGCGATGAGCTTCCAATCCAGCTTGAGGCTGTACTCGTTCAGCTCCTGCGCCTTGTGCCAGAGCAGGCCCATGCCGCCTTCGCCGCGGATGCTGCAGTCGTTCTGTCGACCGAAGCCGCCGGGGCCGGCCATGCGCCACCCGGCGTTCAGGCTCTCGAGCGTGCCGTCGAAGAGCGGGCGGTAGCCGTCCTCGACCTGCGCCGGGGCGCAGATGTCGGCGGTGCCGATCGACAGGACGTCGACGTTGATGTTGCCCTTGTTGCCCGTCTCGTACTTCAGCGCGATGGTGTTCGTCCCGGCGACCAACGGCATGTCCCGCGTGATCGTGGCCCAGGTCTTCCAGTCGCCGGTGGAGGCGAAGTCCCACGTGCCGAGGTTCTGGCCGTTGACGTAGAGGTTCACGTCCTTGGAGCCGGGGGCCGGGTTCGGGCCGTTGGAGTAGCGCACCGAGACGGGGACGGTGCCCGCGGTCTCGGCATTCACCGTGAACTCGAACGCGGATCCCGCCTGCCACATGCCGCCGGCGAAGCCGGCTCCGGAGTAACCGCTGTGCTCGGCGTCGAACTTGGCGCCACCGATCAGGCGAGCCTCCTCCGCCTCGTACCAGCCCTGATCGGCCGGCGAGACGTAGCCCGGCAGCGAGTTGAGCGTGTACCAGGCCTCGGTGCTCCACAGCTTGTCGCCGCTGGCTGCGGCGAAGGGCTGCGGCGAGCGCAGGTGCACGACGCGCCCCTGCTTGAGACCGTCGAACGAGACCGTGACCGTCTTGCGGTCGGCGGATGCCGTCGCGCCGGTGAGCGAGAGGATCTCCTCGTCGACCTTGGGTCCGCCGTAGGTGGAGGTGGGCAGGTAGCGCCACTGCTCGGCCCGGTACGCCGAGGCGAGGTTCGCCAGCGTCTCGTCGGAGAGGGGCTGGGTGTACTCGATCTCGAATCCACCCTCGACGACCTTCATGGATTTCATGTCGAAGGCGTTCTGCGTGGTGTTCGGGACGAGCTTCTGCAGGCCGTAGGTCAGCTTGCCCGCCTCGCCCCAGTTGCCGCCTTCTCCGGTGCCCCCGATGTACAGCGACTTGTCGGGGCCCTCGATGACGCGGTTGACGCCGACCTCGAAGCCCGCGGAGTGGCGGAAGACCGCGCCCTGGAACTCGCCGTCGACCTTCTCGAGGTAGGCGCGCTGCAGGCCGCCGTAGGTGACGTCGCCGAACATCATCTGTCCGGCGAAGGGACCGTCCTTCACCATGATGGGCGTGCTCGGGGAGTTGCCGATCTCGTTCTGCGGGATCCACACGACGGGAGGCGTGACGGGGTTCTGATCGAACGGGCCCGCGGGGTTCGTGTAGTGGTTGAAGAAGCGATCCTGCTTGACGTTGACGAGCTTGTTCGCGGGCAGCCAGGCACCCTGGTTGTCCATCGCGAAGAGTTCGTTCTCGGGACCGAAGGCCACGCCGTTGGGGGTCCGCAGACCGCCCGCGACGTAGCTGATCGCCCCGGTGGCGCGGTCGATCTTGACCGAGGTGCCGCGGTTCTTCGCCGGCTGCGGGTTGGTGGTCGCCCCGCCGTTGTCGATCGCGACCGAGAGGTTGACGTAGAAGTTCTTCTCGTCGTGGATCAGGCCGAAGGCGAACTCGTGGAAGTTGTTGCCCGAGGGGTACTCGGCGACCTTGCGCTTCGTCTCGTACGAGCCGTCGCCGTTCGTGTCGCTGAGCTCGGTGAGCTGGTAGCGCTCCGAGACGTAGATCTTGTCGTCGATGACGTCGATGCCCATCGGGTTGAGCAGACCGCCGGCCGCCTCGACGACGGTGACGTCCTCGGGTCCGTCGGCCGCCTGGGCGCCCTTCAGCACGAAGACCTTGCCGGGGGTCGAGGTGTCCCATCCGCCGGAGTTGACCGAGCCGGTGGTCAGCACGGCGAGATCACCGTTGCCGAGGAAGGCCAGGCCCGACACCTTCGGGTTGAAGCCCTCGGGGCGCAGGTTCACGAGCGTGTAGTTCGGGTTCACGGCATCCAGGCGCAGACCGTCGCCGGCGGAGTCGGTGCTGCCCTCGCAGTACTTCGTCCCGGGGGCGGTGACGCGCACGACACCCGCCTCGGTGCTGAGCACGCTGTTGGGGATGACGGTGAAGCTCGAGGAGCCGGGGACCTTCCATTCGACGGTGAGCTGCTGGCCGTTGGTGGCCTCGAACATCTCGACGAACAGGTCGTGGACTCCCACGTCGAGCGTGACGGTGCCCTCGACGGATTCCGCTCCGTGCAGTCCGTCGTTGTCGATCAGCTGCGTGCCGTCGAGGGTGAGGCGCGAGCCGTCGTCGCTCGTCAGGCGGAAGGCGTATTGACCGGGCGTGCTGACGGTGAGGTTGGCCAGGGCGTGCGTGATGAAGTTGTCGCCCGCGCCGAACTGCTCGTCGGTGCGCCAGTCGATCGTCGACATGAGCTTGTCGACGTTCGGGGTCTGGCCCGACTTCAGTGTGCAGAGCTCGGTGAGGGGCGGGGTGGAGTAGGTGCGAAGCGTCACACCCGGTTCTTGCTTGGGCAGGTCCGCCGGGGTGTTGACGGCGGGGGCGACGGCGGCACCGGCGGGCAGGATCGCTCCTGTGGCCACGAGTGCTCCGCCCAGGAGACCGGCCGCGAGGGTCCTCGCGACACGGGTGCTGCGCCGGCGGGGGCCGGACAAGACAGCGGGTACGGGCATCATTGCTCCTTCGGATCAGCGGCGGGGGCGGCGTCGACCGCTCGGATCGCACAGGTCGCCCTCGACCGTGGTCACTGTAGGAGTCTTTTGTCGATACGTCTACAAAACCTGACTAATTTGCGTTAAGAACTGCTCGGAAGAACGACCCAGGGCCCCCTCCAGACATCTTCGTCCACGCGCTGGCCGCCGAATATCCCGATAAATTACTCGAAAACGACTCCCCTCAGCCGTTTCCAGCGATCAGTCACCTTTTGCTTGACGATGCACGGAAGCCGCACTACTGTCGCAACGAACCCGCAGAACCGACCCGTGACAGCGCCGCCACGAGGCTCCCCCGAGTCCGCCGCGCCCGCCCGAACGACGGCATCCCTCGTTCGCCGATCGGCGCCTCGCCGGTCGTCCCGACCACCCGCCGGCGCCCGCCGACGACTCCACCGACCCCCGGTGGAAGAACGGAGCACTCATGTCCTTCACCTCCCGTCGCGGCCTGTCGGCCCGCATCGGAGTCGCCGCCCTCGGGGTCGGCATCCTCGCCGCCGCGGGCGGCGGCAGCGCCTTCGCCGCCGACGAGGACAGCATCGACGTGCAGGTCGAGATCGCCCCCGCGGCGGAGCCCGGCGTCCTCGCCCTCACCGTCGCGGACGATGCGACGACGCTGACCGAAGGCGAGGCCTCCGGCACCGACCGCACCTTCGCGGGCACCCTGCCCACGGTCACCGTCACCGACACCCGTCTCGCCGAGAACATCGACCCGGAATCGTTCTGGTACGTCATGGGAGCGATCAGCGACTTCACCGGCAGCGCCGGCCAGCCCGCGATCTCGTCGGCGGACAGCTTCGGCTGGTACCCCGACATCGTCTCGGGCAACCCCGCGGGCGGGTCGCAGGTGGTCGCCCCCGGAGACGACGTCGACCCCGGCACGGGTGGCTTCGTCGATGCCGAGCTCCTCGCCAATGTCGACAGCGCAGCGGATGCCGCCGGCGGTTCGTACTCCGCCACCGCCGGCTTGCTGCTGAAGACGCCGGCCACCGTGGCACCGGGGGCGTACTCGGCCACGATCACCCTGACCCTGCTCGAGGGGTGAGCACCGAGATGAGGGTGGTGCTCGCGCGCGGAGCATCCGCCGGCATGGCGGGTGTCTTCGTGGCCGCGATCGCCCTCGCGTCGGCCCCGCCCGCCCTGGCCGACGATGCCACCGACTCCGCGGTCACCTGGTCGGTCACCCCGGCCTCGGCCGCGGGGCCGGACGGTCGCCGCGTGATGCAGGTCGAACTCGACCCGGGTCAACGCGTCACCGAGCACCTCGCCGTGAAGAACTTCAGCGAGCGCGAAGCGACCTTCGCCCTGAGCGCCGCGGACGGCTACTACACCGAGACGGGGCGCTTCACCATGCTCCCCGCCGACCGCACCTCGACCGACGCCGGCACGTGGATCACGGTCGAACCGACGGTCACGCTCGCGCCCAACGAGACGCGGGTCGTGTCGTTCGAGATCGCCGTGCCGCAGAACGCCACCCCCGGTGATCACGCGGCCGGGGTCTCGGCATCCGTCCGATCCACCTCCGCGGGAGCGGACGGGACGAGGGTGGGTGTCGACAGTCGCGTCGGCTTCCGCGTGTCGACCCGCGTGACCGGGCAGCTCGCCCCGTCCGTGGGCGTCGGCGAGGTCCGCGCGGAATACACGCCGTCGTGGAACCTCTTCGCGCCGGGGTCGATCACCTACGCCTACACGGCGGAGAACACCGGGAACACCGCCCTCGCCGTGAGCGACGCGGCCGAGGCGACGACGACGGAGCGCGGAGTGCTCCTGCCCGGCGAATCCCGCGACGTCCGCTCCGAGCCCCAGCCCGCGTGGCCGCTCTTCGTGCTGACGAAGGACGTGACGGTGGATGCCACGGTGCCCGACTCGACGCTCGCCGCGACCCCCGTGACGCGCAGCGTGACGGTGTGGGCGGTTCCGTGGGTGCATCTCGCCGCAGCGGTCGGCCTCGCCCTCATCGTCGCGGCCGTCGTCTCCGGGCGTCGTCGTTCCCGCCAGCGCCTCGACGACCTCGTGGCTCGCGCTCGCGAAGAGGGTCGGCGCGAGGCGGTGGAGGTCTCGTGAGCGACGTGCTCTTCGTCCCCACGGCCGTCGCCGACGACGGCGTGGGCGTCACCGTCGAGATCACCCCCCTCCCGACCGCCACCTGCACCGTCGACTGCTCCCCGCCGCCCGGCGCCGGCCCCGGATCGCCCGGGGGCGGGCTGCCGGTCACCGGAGGCGAGATCGCCTCGGTCGTCCTCGCCGTCGCGTTGATGGCGGCGGGGCTCACGGCAACGGTCTGGGGGCGGTGGCGGCGACCGGCCGCGGACCGGAACTGACGACGTCGCCGTCGGTACCGCCGCTCGCCTCGGCGATCGAGCGGCGGTGCCGACGCTCGATCGCCTGTCCCGCGTAGGACGCGGCGATGACGAGCGCGGCGCCGGCGAGTCCGGGAAGACCGACGGCTTCGCCCCCAATCGCCACACCCACGGCGAGGGCCCAGACCGGCTCCGTGCCCATCAGGATGCTCGCGCGGGTCGCGGAGGTGCGCCGCACCGCCCAGAGCTGGACCACGAAGGCGAACACCGAGCACAGCAGGCCGAGGAAGATCACGTCGATCCAGCCGGATGCCGAGAGCCCCGCCACCGCGAGCGGGAGATCGGCCCCGGCCACGGCCGTCGAGGCGAGAGCGCACACGACGAGCTGCACGAACACAACCGCGAGGGTGCTGTCCGCTCGCCCCCGGGTGAGGTGCCCGCTCGCGGTGACATGCACGGCGCGGACGACCGCCGCCGCGATGACGAGCGCATCACCCGGATTGGGGGCCCGCAGACCCCCGCCCGAGACGAGCAGGGCGACCCCGGCGACCGCGGCCGCGGCCGCCACGAAGTACGACCGCGGGAGCCACGAGCGCGCCGCGATGCTCTCCAGCACCGGGGTGAAGACGAGGGCCAGGCTGATGAGCAGGCCCGCGTTCGTCGCCGAGGTCAGGTGCACGCCCGCGGTCTCGAGCCCGATCACCGCCGCCTGCGAGCAGCCGAGGAGCGCGGCGATCACGAGACCGCGACCGCGCGGCATCCGCTCCCGACGAAGGAGACACAGGATGCCGAGCGCGCTCGCCGCAACGACGAAGCGCAGGGCCACGCCAGAGGCGACCCCCGTCTCGGCGACCAGTTCCTTCGCGGCGAGGAAGCTCGCCCCCCACACCGCCGCGACGGCGATGAGGAGGACGTCGACGAGGATCTCGGGAACGCGGCGGGTCACTCCTTCACGATCCCCCGCGACAACCCGGAAGAACAAGGGGCATATTCTTCACGATGGCGTAAGTTCCGACTTATGGATGTGGCTCACCTGCGCGTGCTGCGCGAACTGCGCGATCGAGGGAGCGTCGCCGCCGTCGCGGCGGCGCAGCACGTGTCGGCCTCCGCGGTCTCGCAGCAGCTGGCTGCCCTGCAGGCCCACGTTCCCGTTCCCCTCACCCGGCGCCTCGGGCGGGCCCTCGCGCTCACCCCGGCCGGCGAGGCCCTCGCCGCAGCGGGAACGCGGGTCGACGAGGCCCTCGTGGGCGCGCGCGAGGCCGTCGGCGCTTTTCTCGACGCGAGCGATCGCCCCGTGCGCGTCTCGGCCTTCCACAGCGCCGCCCTCACGCTCTTCGGGCCCCTCCTGCGCGAACTCGACGGCTCTCCGCCCCTGCACTTCGCCGACGCCGACGTCGCGCACCGCGACTTTCCCGGGCTGACCGCCGACCACGACCTCGTCATCGCCCACCGCCTCGCCCACGACGAGCCGTGGCCCACGGACCGCGTGGTGACGGTGCCGCTGCTCGAGGAACCCCTCGACATCGCGCTCCCCGCGGACCACCCGCTCGCTCGACGCTCCGAGCTGCGCGCGTTCGACCTCGTCGACGAGAGATGGGTGTCGGTGCACGCAGGCTTCCCCCTCGCCGGCGTCCTCGATCACCTGTCGGCGCACGTCGGACGCCCTCTCGACGTCGCCCACCGCATCAACGAGTTCTCGGTGACGGCCGAGATCGTCCGCGCGGGCGCGGCGGTCGCCGTCATGCCCCGGACCACGACGACCCCGCTCGCGGTCGACGGACTCGTACTGCGCCCCCTCGCCGATCTCGCCCTGGTGCGTCACGTGGACGCGCTGGCCCGCCCCGACGCCCTGGCCTACGCGGCCGTGCGACGTGTGCTGTCGGCGTTGCGGTCGGTGTCGGCGCGGGTGGCGGAGGGTTCCTCGGACCCCGGCTCCGCCTGAAGACCGGCGACAGGGGTGGGGTCGTCGGCGGCCGCCGGAGCGGTGCGCGGCGCGACGGTCGGCTCCGGATCGGCGAGCAGAGCCTCTCGGATGATGCGGCGCGGGTCGTACTGGCGGGGGTCGAGTCGCTGCCAGTCGACGTCGGCCACCTCGGAGCCGAGCTCGTCGCGCACCCGCTCCTGTGCGGTCTTCGCGAAGCCGCGCGCGCGGATGAGGGCGCGCCGCAGGGACTCCGCCGCGGCCGGAAGCCGCTCGGGACCGATGATGAGCGCCGCGATGACGCCGAGGAGGATCAGCTTCTCGATGGTGAGGCCGAAGAACACGGGCTACTCCCCCGCTCGGGGGCGGCGGGGGCCGACCATCGGAACGCGGCGGGTCAGCGGGTCGGGGGCGGGTCGGCGACGACCGCCGAGGCACGGGCTTCGGGAGCCGCGGGCGCGGCCGATTCGGTGAGGGGCACCGCGTCGTCGTCCTTCATCGCCTTCAGCTCGCCCTTGAACAGGCGGGCCGACTTGCCCACGCTCTGAGCCAAAGCCGGCAGCTTCGCTGCTCCGAAGAGAAGGACGATCACCGCCAGGACGATCAGCAGGTGCCATCCGGTCAGTCCATGGAGCATGAGGCCTCCTCGGCCGTGTCGGCGCCTTCGCCGACGGGTGGGGGATCGGCGCGAGACGCACCGTGCGGCGATGCTAGCCCGCGACGAAACAAACCCACAAGGTCTTCGTTGGGCATTCTTTTGTTGTGCGGCCATTACGCAACTTTTGATTGACCTATGGAAAAACATCCGTCAGGATGACGACGAGCGACGTCCCCCACAATCGGACACCTCATCCCCCCGAGGCTCGCCCCACGAACCGCCCTGAGAGGCGGTGATCGGCGACCCCTCCCACTCGACGAAGAGTAAGGAGCAGACACCGCGCGTGGCCGATCGCCACCGCACGAAGAGCCCGGGCCGCCACGATCAGTCGTTGAGACCGACTGTGTGGCGACCCGGTGAAAACAACTCGAACGCATTCACAGGAGCTGTTTCACGATGAACTCTACTTCTCGGCATCCGGTCGTCCGGTCCCGGTTGACGGCGGTCCTCGCGGCCACCGCACTGGGCCTGGGCGCCATCGCCGCAGCCCCCGTCCCGGCCTTCGCGCACGACGGGCACGACCACGGCACCACAGACCCCGGGGGCGACCACGGAGACCCCACCGACCCCGGCACTCCCGACCCCGGCGACACCGGCGAAGACGGCGGCGCCCTCGACTGGAGCAATTACGAGCGCGTCCTGCTCACGAAGGACGTGGGCGAGCCCATCGACCTCGCCGTCCTCCCCGACAAGCGCGTCCTGCACACCGCCCGCAACGGCGACGTGCGCCTGACCGATCCCGCGACCGGCGTCACGCGCGTCACCAACACCCTCGACGTCTACGCCAACTCCGAGGACGGCCTGCAGACGGTCGCTCTCGACCCGGACTTCGCCGAGAACAACTGGGTGTACCTCGTGTACTCCCCGCGCGACGCCGACGGCGACGGCGTGGCCGACACCCCGGCGGGCAACTCGCCCAACACCCTCCCCGCGGGAGCCGATGAGTCCTACTGGGACCAGTGGGTGGGCGTGAACCGCCTCGCCCGCTTCCAGTGGAACGGCGATTCCCTCGACCTCGCGAGCGAGCAGGTCGTCCTCGACGTCGAGGTCCAGCGTGGACAGTGCTGCCACGTCGGCGCCGACATCGGATTCGACGGCGACGGCAACCTCTACCTGAGCACGGGCGACAACACCCCGGCATCCACTCCGGGAGCCAACGGCTTCGCTCCCAACAACGACGCCCCCGGCTACAACCCCGGTTTCGACTCGCGTCGCGGCGCCGGCAACACGAACGACCTGCGCGGCAAGATCCTGCGCATCCACGTCGAGGACGACGGGTCGTACACGATCCCCGAGGGCAACCTGTTCGCCCCCGGAACCGAACTCACCCGCCCCGAGATCTTCGTGATGGGCGTGCGCAACCCGTTCCGCATCGAGGTCGACATCGAGACGAACTCGCTGTCGTGGGGCGACTACGGCCCCGACGCGACGAAGGCCGTCGCCGCGACCGCCGGTCGCGGACCGATGGGTCTGGTGGAGTGGAACGCCATCAGCCTGGACGAGCCGCAGAACGCCGGCTGGCCCTACGTGCACGCCGACAACCAGGCGTACAACGACTGGGACTTCGCCACGGCCACGCCGGGGGCGTTCTTCGACCCGGCGAACCTCAAGAACGAGTCGCGCTGGAACACCGGTCTCACCGACCTTCCCCCCGCGCAGCCCGCGACCCTCTGGTACGGCGACAACCCCGGCGACCAGCCGTGGGACGAGCTGGTGAACTTCGGCGCCGGTACCGGCCAGGGCCCCATGGGCGGACCCGTCTACCACTACGACGAGACCAACCCCTCGCCCACGAAGCTCCCGCAGCACTGGGACCGCAAGGCGTTCATGGGTGAGTTCTCGCAGGACTACATCGCCGCGTTCACGCTCGACTGGGACACCTTCGAGGTCAGCGCCATCGAGGACTTTCTGCCGAACGCGGCGCTCAGCACCCTGGGCCAGCCGCCGCACGACAACCCCATGGACATGGAGATCGGGCCCGACGGCTCGATGTACGTGCTCGACTACGGTGACGGCTTCTTCCGCGCGAACCCCGATGCCGGTCTGTACCGCATCGACTACGTCGCCGGCAACAAGTCGCCCCAGGCGCGTTTCACCGCGACGCCCACCTCGTCGTCGCAGGCTCCCCTGACCGTCGAGTTCGATGCGTCGACCTCGACCGACCCCGACGGAGACGCCCTCACCTACGAGTGGGACTTCGACGGTGACGGCACCTACGATGCGACCGGCGCGACCGCGTCGTACACCTACACCGAACTGGGCAACTACAGCGCCCGTCTGCGCGTGTCCGACCCGGGCGGACGCTTCGGTCTGACCTCGCGCACGATCTCGGTCGGCAACCAGGCGCCCGAGGTGACCGTGGCCTTCCCCGGCAACGGCGCGTTCTTCGACTGGGGTCAGGCGATCCCGTTCCAGGTCACGACGACGGATGCCGAGGACGGCGACGCGACGGAATGCTCGCGCGTGACGTGGACCTACGGTCTCGGCCACGACGAGCACGCCCACCCCGAGGTCTCGGGCACGGGCTGCACGGGCGTCTTCCGCACCGACCCGAACTCGCCCGAGCACGGCCCCGGTGCCCTGCTCTACGGCGCGGTCGTGGTCACGTACACCGACGCCGGCGCCAACGGACTGCCGGCGGCCACGGGTGAGGCGACCGTTCGCCTGAACCCGAAGCTGCAGCAGGCCGAGCACGCGATCCGTCGCGAGGGCGTCACCACCTACGCCGACACCGACGCCTCGGGCGGCAACGCCATCCGCGGCCTGGGATCGGGCGACTACCTCGCCTTCGACCCGGTGAACTTCGCCGGGATCGACGGGGCCGTGGTCCGCGCCAGCGGCGCGGGCGAGGTCCAGCTGCGCTGGGGAGCGGCCGACGCCGAGCCCTTCGCGACCGCTGTGGTCCCCGCGGGCACCGGCTGGCAGGACGTCGAGATCGCCTTCGAGGCCCCCGAGGGCACCGGAGCGCTCTACGTCACCTCGGCCGACGACCTGGCCGTCGACGCGCTGACCATGGTCGGCGACGGCGTCGGAGACGTCACGCCCCCCACCGTCGCGCACACGCTGGCCCCCGCCACCCCGACGGGCGTCGGCGGCGTGTTCAACGAGCCGGTCCGCTTCTCGGTGCAGGCCGCCGACAACGGCACGCTCGCGAGCGTCCAGTACTCGCGCGACAACGGCGCGACCTGGGTGAACCTCGCGGCCAATCAGCAGTACGGGGTGACGTTCGATCAGGACGGCGCCTACGACATCCGCTACCGCGCCACCGACACCGGTGGCAACGTGTCGGAGCTCGGTTCGGTGTCGTTCACGATCGACCTCGACGCTCCCAACGAGCCGACCGTCGATACCCGCACGCTCGTCTCGCTCGACTCCCCGCGAGTCACCTACGGCGCCCCGGGCGACGTGACGGTGTCGGTGCGCGGAGAGGGCGGCGCCCCCACGGGCGAGGTCGTGCTCACGGTCGGCGACACCGAGCTCGGTCGCGCGACACTCGACGCCGACGGCAACGCCGTCGTCGCCCTCCCGGCGGACCTCCCGGTCGGCACGCACACCCTGCGGGCCACCTACGGAGCCGACGAGACCTTCAAGGGGTCGGCCGGCATCGGTCGCCTCACGGTCTCGCAGGCGAAGTCGACGACCTCGGTCGCCGTCTCGCCGACGCCGGTCAAGCCCGCCGTGGCGGCCACCGCCACGGTCCAGGTGGCCTCGTCGACGGGCATCGTCCCGACCGGCGACGCCACGGTGACCATCCGTCGCAACAACGCGGTCGTCGCCACCCTCACCGGCACGCTCGGCGCCGACGGCACCGTCCAGGTGACCCTGCCCAAGCTCAGCGCGGAAGGCGCCTACCAGGTGCAGGCGTCGTACACCGGTTCGACCGGGATCGCGAAGAGCAGCGGCAGCGCGAACCTGACGGTCAAGAAGTAACACCCCGGTGGGGGTCGCGCACCGCGGCCCCCACCACCCCCACGGTCGTCCCCGGCTCCGGGGCGGACCCACCTCGAAGGAGAGTCATGAGTCACCACCACGACCACGCGCACCCCACGGTGCCGGATCGGCCCATGAGCCGGCGCACGCTGCTCAAGGCCCTGGCGGCGTCGTCCGTCGCCGTCGGCATCGGCGCCTCCGCCATGCCCGCCGCAGCCTCCGCCTCCACCGCCTTCGGCGCCCGCGCCGCGGCGGCCGCTCCCCCGGTCAGCGCCGGGAAGCGTCTCGTCCCCGTCAACCGCATCGGCATCCAGCTCTACACCGTCCGCGACAAGGTCAGCTCGCTGGGCTTCCGCGCGGTATTCGAGGAGCTGGCCCGTATCGGCTACTCGGAGATCGAGTTCGCGGGCTACACCCAGGGCAACGTCGGCGCCATCACGCCGCAGGAGATCCGCCAGCTGCTCGACGACAACGGCCTGCGCGCGACCGGTGCGCACGTCAACCTCACCCCGGCCAACATCGATCAGCAGCTCGAGATCGCCCACGTGCTGGGCATGCCGCACCTGGGCCAGGGCGGACCCATCGCCGGAGGCTACGGCGGCCCGCTCGCCAAGGACCCGTGGATGCAGGCCATCGGCACGTGGAACCAGATGGGCGAGAAGGGTCGCGCCGCGGGCATCAAGCTCTACCTGCACAACCACGCGCAGGAGTGGGGCTTCACCACCGACACCAACGAGCGCGTGTACGACCTGTACTGGGAGAACCTCAACCCCGAGACGGTGTTCTTCGAGATGGACGTCTACTGGGCGCACGTCGGAAAGTTCCTCTACCCCGGGTTCGAGCCGATCGACTACATCACGCGCGACCCCCGGCGGTTCCCGATCCTCCACCTCAAGGACGGCAAGCTCAACCCGAACAGCGCCAACGGCTACGACATCGTCGAGTTCGGCGCCGGGAACATCGATTACACGGCGTTCCTGTCGCAGCTGCGCGACCGCGGTCAGCGCTTCGGCATGTTCGAGCAGGACAACGCCTCCTCGGTGCCGGTGAACCCCGGGAACTCGCTCGCGAACGCCGACCGCAGCTACGACAACATCGCAGCCCTGCGCGGCTGAGCGACGAGGAAGAACTGATGAACAGAATCACGAAACTGACCACCGTCGGACTCCTCGTCATCGGGGGCAGCGTGGTCGCCGTCCCCGCGTACGCGGCCGACCTCACCTGCACCGACGACCTGGGCAGCCAGACCGTCTCGGGCAACCTCATCGTCCCGGGAGGGGCGGACTGCGTCCTCGGCGGCGCGACCGTCGAGGGCGACATCGTCGTCGAGGCCGGCGGATGGCTGGATGCCACCTCGGTCACGGTCACCGGAGACGTCGTCGCCACCGACGCGTACGGCGTCTCGCTCGACGGCACGAGCGTCGCCGGCGACGTCAGCGCCTACTCCGCCGACACCACCGTGGGCTTCCTCTACGTCAACGACCTGAAGGTCGGGGGCTCGGTGGAAGCCGGCGGCATCGACGTCGAGGTCGTGGACAGCGCGATCTCGGGCTCGCTGCTCACGCAGCAGGCCACCTACGTCGACGTCGTGCGCACGTCGGTCGGTGCCGACGTGTCGATCGACGGCTCGGACTGGGGCGTGTCGATGACCGGCGCCGTCGTCAAGGGCGACGTCACCGTGAGCGGCAGCTCGCGCGACGTGCTGATCGGCGCGACGGCCGACGGCGGCTCCGACGCCTTCGCCAACTCGATCGGCGGGGGCCTCTCGCTCACCGGGAACACCGCGAACCTCCGCGTGGCGAACACGACCGTGTACGGCGCTCTCGCACTGGACGGGAACACCCCGGCGGCGGCGTTCGGCGCGGGCGTGCGCGCCGGCTCGACCACCGGCGACTACACGGGTGAGGCTCCGACCGCCCCTCCCGCGGGCGACCAGTCGATCGCAGTGACCGTCCCCGGCCAGGGCTCGGGCGAGCTCACCTGGTCGATCGAGGGCACCTCGCGCCTCGTCGACCTCGGAGTCGCGACCGAGAACCTCGACCACTACGCAGCGGCGGGCGAGATCGTCCCGATCCGCGTCCAGGACACCCGCGCCGGCAACCCCGGCTGGTCCCTGACCGCGCAGGTGTCGAACTTCGCCGCCGACGGCCAGGAGGTGTCGAGCAAATACCTCGGCTGGACCCCCGAGGTCCTCGAGACGCAGGGCGGCGCCGTCGCCGGGGCCCCCGTGCCCTCGGGCTTCGACAGCGGCCAGGGCCTCTCGGTCGCCCGCACCCTCGCGCAGGCGAACGACGGCCACGAGCGGGGCAGCTCGCTCGTGGGCGCCGACCTGGATCTCAAGCTCCCGCTCGAGACCCCCCGCGGCACCTACACCGCGACCGTGACGCTGACCGCCCTCAGCTGATCCCCTCCCCGTCGGGGTCGCGCCCCTCGAGAGCGCGGCCCCGGCGGGATCCCTTCCACACGAAAGCCACGCCCATGTCCCAGGCGAAGACCACTCCCCGTCCGCTCCGATTGCTCCTGTCGTTCCTCACCGGCCTCGCGCTGCTGCTGGCCAGCCCACTCGCTGCCTCCGCGGCCGCCGCCCCCTCCCCCGACACCACGGTCACGTGGAGCGTCAAACCCGCCGACACCGCGCAAGGGCGCGACCGGCCCAACTATGCCTACGACCTGATGCCCGGCGGAACGGTCGGCGACGCCCTGCACGTCGCCAACCGCAGCCCCCAGCCGATCACCCTGCGCGTGTACGCCGCCGACGGCTTCCTCACCGACGACGGAGCCCTCGACATCCTCGCCGGGGGCGTGAAATCCACCGACCTCGGCAGCTGGGTCTCGATCGCCTCCCCTGAGCTGACCCTCGACAGCGGCGCGAGCGCCGAGGTCCCCTTCACCGTCGCCGTGCCCGCCGACGCGGCCCCGGGCGATTACGCGGCCGGCATCGTGGCATCCATGCTCGTCACTGCCGACAACGGCACCGTCACCGAACGTCGTCTGGGTTCGCGCGTGCACCTCCGCGTGCAGGGCGACCTCGTCCCCTCGCTCGCGATCGGCGACGTCGTCGTCGACTACCACGGCACCGCGAACCCCGCCGAGACGGGATCCGCGACCGTGGGCTACACCCTCACCAACACCGGCAACACGCGTCTCGACCCGAACGTCGAGGTCGCCCTCGGCGGGCCGTTCGGCTGGGCGCGCGTGACCGCGGCCGATGACGCCCCCGAGCTGCTCCCCGGCAGCTCGCTGCAGCGCACGGTCGAGGTCGCCGGGGTCGTCCCCCTCGTGCTGCTGTCGGCCGACGTCACGGCCACCTCGCAGGTCGTCTCGCGCACGCTGGCCGGCGCGGAGCCGTCGACCCTCGACCCCCTCGTGTCGCAGGGCGCGGCCGCCACGGCCGCCGTGCCGTGGACGGCGCTCGCGATCCTCGCCGTGATCGCCCTGCTCGTGGCCTGGCGCATCATCGCCGCCCGGCGCCGTCGAGCAGCCCACGCTCGAGAGATCGCCGCGGCCGTCGCGGCAGCGCGAGCGGATGCGGACGCAACGGATGCCGCTGTGCCCGGTGCCGCGACGGGTGCGGCCGCCGAACGCGAGCCGGTGCCCGCCGGCGGCGTATCCGACACCGAGGGAACTCCCGAGGCTCCCTCCCCCGCCCCGACCCGCGCCTCGCGCCGGTCGCCCTGAGACCCGCTCGCGGTGGGGGGAGGGACACTCCCCACCGCGAGCGATGGACGACGCCCGTCGTGCTGCGGCACGGCGGGCATTCCTGCTGCGGTGGCCGGCGCGCCCCGCCCGGCCGCCCGGCCGCCCGGCCCGCCCCGGCCACAACGCAGGAACATCGACCCGGTCGGGGCGTCTTCGCCCGTCCCGGCGGCCCGCCACCCGCAGATGTCCTGCGTCATGCCGCGGGGGCGACCGGCGACGCACCGGGCACGGCCACCCGGGGGGACGACAGGCCGCGGTCCCGGCATCCCGAACCGGCATGCCGAGGAAAGGGTCCGCGGGTGTGCACGCGGGGCCGGGTCACCGTCCTCTCGGGGTCCGGAACCGGTGGGAACCCCCGGCGCGGGCGCACAACTCCTGCACCTCGCGCGACCGCGACCCTCCGGAGGCGCGGAGCCTGCCGATCTGCAGGAGACGTGCGCGCGTCAGCGACCCGTCGCGCGTCAGGCGCGGAGGAACGCGGCGTTCAGCGACTCGGGGGCGAGGGCGTGCTCGACCGCGAGCATGCTCGCACCGATCACGGCGGCCTTCTCGGCGGCGACCGACTGCACGATGGAGAGGTACTCGGTGGCCAGTGGCGTGGAGCGCGTGTAGACGACCTCGCGGACGCCCGCGATGAGATGCTCGCCCACGCGGGCCATGGACCCGCCGATCGCGATCACCGAGGGGTTCATCAGGCTCACGCACGTCGTGAGCACCTCGCCGATGTCGCGACCCGCCTGGCGCACGGCCTGAATGGCGTCGATGTTGCCGCGCTTGACGAGGTCGACCACGTCGGAGCCGGTGTGCGCGTCGATCCCCTGCGCGCGCAGCGCGCGCGCGATCGCGGGACCGGATGCCAAGGCCTCCAGGCACCCGCGGTTGCCGCACTGACACGGGATGTCGGCGCCGCGCGCGACCTGGACGTGACCGATGTCGCCGGCGATGCCCTGGGCCCCGCGCTGCAGGTGACCGTCGGAGATGATGCCGGTGCCGATGCCGGTAGCGACCTTCACGAACATGAAGTGGTCGACGGCGGGCCAGGCGATGCTGCGCTCGCCGAGCGCCATGATGTTGACGTCGTTGTCGACGAGGACGGGAACCGGCATGTGCTGGTAGATCCAGCCGGGGATGTCGAAGCGGTCCCAGCCGGGCATGATCGGGGGGTTCACCGGCTGTCCGGTGGAGTGCTCGACGGGGCCGGGGACGCCGATGCCCATGGCGGCCACGTCGGAGGTGGAACGGCCCGACTCGGAGAGCAGCGCTATCGCGGTCTCGACGAGCCAGGTGAGCACGGGCTCGGGACCCGTAGCGATGTCGATGTCGCCGGTGCGCTCGCTGAGCACCTTGCCGGTGAGGTCGGCGATCGCGACGGTCGCGTGCGAGGCACCGAGGTCGACGGCGACGACGACCTTGGCAGCGGGGTTGATCGCGAACTGCGACGGCGGTCGCCCGCCGGTGGATACCGCGTCGGCGACGGGGGTGATGAGGCCCATGCGCATGAGCTCGTCGACGCGCACGGCGACCGTCGATCGCGCGAGGCCGGTCGACTTGGCCAGCTCCGCTCGCGTACGCGGTACGCCGTCTCGCAGCAGCTGGAACAACTGACTCACGCCGTTGACCGACTGCACGGAATCTGTCGTCATCCTCTTCACGCCCTCAGTACACCATTAGTAGCAATGCATTCCATCCACATACCGACGGCGACTACGCGAATCACGCAGCCGCCGTCGGCATAAGGGGTCGTCAGCCCCGTCCCGGAGGACGGGAGAAGCGCTGCTGCAGGAGCACCGCGACCACGATGATGACACCTTTCGCCACCGCCTGTACGGAAGACGAGAGATTGTTCTGGATGAACACGTTCGACAACGTCGCGAAGATGAGGACGCCGAACACCGTACCGGTGATCGTTCCCCGGCCGCCGACGAGGAGCGTGCCGCCCACCACGACCGCGGCGATGGCATCCAACTCGTACAACTGACCGTGGGTCGAGGTGCCCGCCGTCGTGCGGCCGAGGATCATGACGGCCGCGATGCCGGCGCACAGACCCGTGATCGCGTACAGCCACATCGTGTGCCGACGCACGTCGATACCCGCCAGGCGCGCGGCCTCGCGGTTGCCGCCGACGGCCACGGTGCGACGACCGAAGGTGGTGCGGTTCAACAGCACCCAGCCGAGGGCCGCCACGATGGCGAAGATCCAGATGAGGATGTCCACGCCGAGGATGTCGGCGTTCATGAAGGTGATGAAGCCGCGGTCCTGCACGACGAGCGTGCGACGCTCGGCCAGGATTTCGGCGAGGCCGCGCGCGCCGACGAGCATGGCGAGGGTCGCCATGAAGGCCACGACGTTGCCGTAGGCGATGACGATGCCGTTGATGAGGCCGGCCCCCACGCCCACCGCGAGGGCGATGACGACCATGACGCTCCAGTGCAGGTTGTCGGCGAGATCCTGCACGGCGGCGAGGGTCGCGACCACGGAGGCGAGGCCCATGACCGAGCCGACCGACAGGTCGATGCCGCCCGCGATGATCACGAGGGTCATGCCGATGCTGATGACGCCGATGATCGAGGCCTGGCGGAGGATGACGAGCAGGTTGTCGACGCTCGTGAACGACGCGGGCGCGGTGACGGCGCCGACGATCACGATCACCAGCAGCGCGACGACGAGGCCGATGTTGCGGCCGGCCGATCCGGAGAGGAAGCGGCGCCAGGCGGGCTCGGGAGCGGGAGCCGCGACGGCCCCGGTCTCGGTGGGGACCGTGCGTGCACGGGTCGGGGTGGTCGGCTCGCTCACGCGGCGGATCCTTTCATGACGAGATCGAGCACGCCGTGCTCGTCGATCTGATGGGAGGGGAGGGCGCTCAGGATGCGACCGTCGGCGACGACGAGGACGACATCGGCGAGGCCGAGGACCTCTTCGATCTCGCTCGAGACGACGACGACCGCGTTTCCTGCGGCGGCGAGATCGCGGATGAGGGCGTAGATCTCGGCGCGGGCGCCGACGTCGACGCCGCGGGTGGGTTCGTCGAGCAGCAGCACCTCGGTGCCGTGCACGAGCCAGCGGGCGAGCAGGATCTTCTGCTGGTTGCCGCCGGACAGGGTGCGGGCGGGGCGATCGGGGTCGGCGGGGCGCAGCTCGAAGGCGTCGATCTGTTCGCGGGCGACCTTGCGCGCGGCGCGATCGTCGAGGAACCCGCCCTTGGCGAAGCGCTTCATCGAGGCCAGCGCGATGTTGACGAAGATCGGCTCGTCGAGCACGAGCCCCTGACTCTTGCGCTCCTCGGGCGACAGACCGATGCCCGCTCCGACGGCGGCGCGGACCGACCCGCGGGGGAGGACCTTGTCGCGCACGCGGACGGAGCCGGTGTTCGACCGTCGTGCGCCGTAGACCGTCTCGAGGATCTCGGATCGCCCCGAGCCGACGAGTCCCGCGAGCCCCACCACCTCACCGGCGCGCACCGAGAACGACACGTCGGAGAAGACCCCGTCGAGCCCGAGTCCCTGCACGTCGAGGACGACGGGGGCATCGGATGCCACGGGCACACGCTCGGGGAACACGTTGGCCACCTCGCGCCCGGTCATGAGCCGGATGAGTTCGGCCTTCGGGGTCTCTGCAGCGGAGAGACCGACAGCGGTGGTCCGCCCGTCCTTCAGGACGGTGATGCGGTCGCCGATCTCGCGGATCTCTTCGAGGCGGTGCGTGATGTAGACGACGGCGATGCCGGCGGCGGTGAGCTCGCGCACGACGGCGAAGAGGTTCTTGACCTCTTCGGTGTCGAGGACGGCCGAGGGCTCGTCCATGATGATCAGCTTGATGTCGTGCGACAGCGCGCGCGCCATGCTGACGATCTGCTTGTTGGCGGCACTGAGCGAGCCCACCTCGGTGTTCGGGGAGAGGTTGGCGTGTCCGAGACGGCGCAGCAGCTCGCGGGTCTGTCGGGCGGCTTCGGCGCGCTGCGTGAAGCCACCGCGCGCGAGCTCGTGCCCGAGGAAGATGTTCTCGGCGATCGTGAGACCGTCGACGACGTCGAGCTCCTGGTACATCGTCGCGATGCCGAGCTCGATGGCCGCGTCGGGGTCGGCGATCTCGACGTTCTCGCCGAGCCACACGATCTCTCCCTCGTCGGGGCGGTGCACTCCGGCGAGGGTCTTGATGAGAGTCGACTTGCCCGCGCCGTTCTGGCCCAGCACGCAGTGCACCTCGCCGGCGACGATGTCGAGATCGACACCGCGCAGGGCGCGAACGCCGCCGAAGGACTTGGTCACGCCTCGGACGGTGAGTAATGACGACTGATGGTCAACTTTGATCACGCGGCGAACATAACACGCCGCCTCACCGTCGCGCGACCCGAATTCGGCGCCGCGCAACGAAGCCGCCTCCCGCACGCGCGCGAGCGCTCTCCTGTCGGAATCAGCACCGTTGCCGACTTATGCGGTTCAAAAAACAAAAGATGCTCAATCGACCGACACTTCTGCTAGCGTGAGCCACGTCAGAGTGGACCCTTCCTTCAGGAATGACCCGGGGCCGCGATGACCCCAGCTGCATCACATTTCAAGGAGGAAACATGCGCTCACAGTGGAAGTCGCGTTCGCGACTCGTCCTGACCGGTATCGCCGTCGTCGCCTCGGTCGGCCTGCTCGCCGGCTGCACCGGCTCGGGCGGCGACAGCGACAACATCGTCGGCCAGGGCACCACGACCGAAGAGAACGCCGCCGCCGGTGACACCGTCACCATCGGGTTCTCGGGCCCCGCCGCCGACCACGGGTGGCTCGGCGCCATCAACTCGGGTGCGCTCGCCGCCGCCGAGAGCTTTCCCGACGTCGACCTCAAGGTCGCCGAGGGCACGAACGACGTGAACGCGCAGATCGCGGCCGTCGAGACCTTCATCAACGACGGCGTCGACGCCATCGTGCTCCTGCCGAGCGACGGCGCCGCCCTCACCGAGGTCGCGATCAAGGCCATGAACGCGGGCATCCCCGTGATCAACGTCGACCGCGAGTTCTCGAGCCCCTTCGCCGCCCGCTCGACCATCCTGGGAGACAACTACGGCATGGGCGTCAGCGCCGGCACCTACATCTGCTCGCAGCTCGAGGGCAACAGCAGTGCCGTCGTCGGCGAGATCGCGGGCATCGACTCCCTGCCGCTCACGCAGGACCGCTCGGCGGGCTTCGCCGACGCCCTGTCGGACTGCGGCCTGAAGGTCGGGCCCCGCGTCGCCGCGGACTTCACCGTCCAGGGCGGCGAGGCCTCGACCTCGCAGCTGCTGTCGGCGAACCCGAAGATCGACGCCATCTGGAACCACGACGACGACCAGGGCATCGGCGTGCTCGCCGCCATCACGGCAGCCGGTCGCGACGAGTTCATCATGGTCGGCGGCGCGGGCAGCCGGAACGCGATGGAGTCCATCCAGGCCGACGACAGCGTCCTGAAGGCCACGGTCATCTATCCGTCGACGCAGGCCGCCGACGGCATCGCCCTGGCGCGCCTGATCGCGCAGGGCAAGACCGCCGGTGACCTCATCACGCCCAGCGTCCCCAACCGCATCGTGTTGGACGCCCCCGTGGTGACGAAGGACAACGTCGCGTCCTTCATCGACCTCTCGTTCCAGTCCTGACCCGGCCCGGGGCGTCCGCGTTCGTCGCGGGCGCCCCGTCCCCCGTCCCCCCACAGAAAGACCTCAATCGTGACCCAGCCCCTTCGCATCGCCATGATCGGTGCGGGATTCATGGGCGCCGCGCATTCCCAGGGATGGCGCGTCGCCCCTCGTTTCTTCGATCTCCCCCTCGCCCCCGAGATGAGTGTGCTCGTCGGGCGCGACGCGGCCCGCACGCGGGCGGCCGCCGACACCTGGGGCTGGCAGGAGAGCGCGACGGACTGGCGCGAGGTCATCCACCGCTCCGACATCGACGTCGTCGATATCGTGACCCCCGGCGACTCGCACGCCGAGATCGCGATCGCCGCCCTCGCCGCCGGAAAGCACGTCCTGTGCGAAAAGCCCCTTGCCAACACCGTCGACGAGGCTCGGCGCATGGCCGAGGCCGCCGCATCCGCCGCCGACAACGGCATCCGCTCGATGGTCGGCTTCACGTACCGGCGTCTGCCCGCGACCACCTTCGCCCGCGATCTCATCGCCTCCGGGCGCCTCGGCGACATCCGCCAGGTGCGCGCCGAATACCTCCAGGACTGGCTGAGCGACGCCGAGGCGCCGCTCACGTGGCGCCTGCAGAAGGACCGGGCCGGCTCCGGCGCCCTCGGCGACATCGGGGCCCACGCCGTCGACCTCACCGAGTTCATGACCGGACAACGCGTGACCCGTGTGGCCGGCATCCTCGAGACGATCGTCGACGAGCGTCCCGTCCTCGCCTCCTCCTCCGGGCTCTCCGGTTCCGCGGGCACCGAGCGCGGGGCCGTCACCGTCGACGACCTCGCCCTCTTCACCGGTCGCCTCGACGGCGGCGCCCTCGCCTCGTTCGAGGCATCGCGCTTTCGTCTCGGTCGCAAGAACGCCCTGCGGATCGAGATCGCCGGATCCCTCGGCTCGCTGTCATTCGATCTCGAAAGCCCCAACGAACTCCAGTTCTACGACGCCACGCTCCCCGCCTCCGAACAGGGCTTCCGCCGGATCCTCGTCACCGAACCCGAGCACCCCTATGTCGCCGCGTGGTGGCCCACCGGTCACATGCTCGGCTACGAGCACGGCTTCTCGCACCAGGCGAAGGACTTCGTCGAGGCCGTCGCCGCCGGAGCCGGCCCGACCCCCTCGTTCGCCGACGGTCTGCACGTGCAGGAGGTGCTCGACGCCGTCGCGCGCAGCTCCGAGGCCGACGGCGTCTGGACCGGCGTCGACGCCGACCTCGCCACCGCTTCTTCCGGGGGCCGCGCGTTCGCGGCATCCTGAACCCGATCCCGGAACCGCACCGCCGAAAGGATGCCGCAATGACGCGACCGATCACCCTCTTCACCGGCCAGTGGGCCGACCTCCCCTTCGAGGAGGTGGCCCGTCTCGCCGGCGAGTGGGGCTACGACGGCCTCGAGATCGCCTGCTGGGGGGACCACCTCGATCCCTGGCGCTGGGACGACGAGGCCTACGTGCAGGGCAAACTCGACGTGCTCGAGCGCAACGGTCTGAAGGTGTGGACCATCTCGAACCACCTGAAGGGCCAGGTCGTCTGCGACGACCCCATCGACCAGCGTCACCGCGACATCGTGTCGGATCGGGTGTGGGGCGACGGCGACCCCGAGGGCGTGCGCCAGCGCGCCGCCGAAGAGCTGAAGAACACCGCGCGTCTCGCCGCGAAGCTGGGTGTGAAGACGGTCACGGGCTTCACCGGCTCGAGCATCTGGAAGTACGTCGCGATGTTCCCGCCCGCCACCGAGCAGATGGTGGATGCCGGATACCAGGACTTCGCGGACCGCTGGAACCCGATCCTCGACGTGTTCGACGAGGTCGGCGTGCGTTTCGCCCACGAGGTGCACCCCTCCGAGATCGCCTACGACTACTGGACGACCCAGCGGGCTCTCGAGGCCATCGGGCACCGCGAGGCGTTCGGGTTGAACTGGGATCCCTCGCACATGGTGTGGCAGGACATCGATCCGGTCGCGTTCCTGTGGGACTTCCAGGACAAGATCTTCCACGTGCACTGCAAGGACACGAAGAAGCGTCTCGGCAACGGCCGCAACGGACGCCTGTCGTCGCACCTGCCGTGGGCCGACCCGCGCCGCGGGTGGGACTTCATCTCGACCGGGCACGGCGATGTGCCGTGGGAGGACGCCTTCCGCATGCTCAACGCCATCGGCTACGACGGGCCGTTGTCGGTCGAGTGGGAGGACGCGGGCATGGACCGCCTGGTCGGAGCGCCCGAGGCGCTCGGATTCGTGCGGAAGCTGTCGTCGTACGAGCCCTCCGGGGCGGCGTTCGACGCGGCGTTCAGCCAGCGCTGATCCGGGGGGATCGGTCGGAAGCGAAAAGAAGGGCCGGATGCCGAGGCATCCGGCCCTTCTGTCTGCCCGGGCGGCGCCTGCGCCGGAGCGCCCTCGCTCCCCGCGACAGGACGCAGGAGATCCGGTCGTGCGGTACCGCTCTGGCCGCACGGCGGGCGGAGGTGGGACGGAAACTCCTGCGTTGTGCCCGCAGCCGCGATGCGGGGTCGCCGTGGCCGAGCTCCGAGCTACGGCGGCCCGAGCGTCCTCCCACGCGGGCCAGCGGACACGACGCAGGAGATCCGCCCCGGCGACACCGCCTCTGGCGTGCGCGGGACGGGGCTCGAGTCCGAGACTCCTGCGTTGTGTCCCGCCGGGTCAGACGCCCAGACCGAGCAGCACCAGGTCGCGAACGCCCGCGGCGGGGAGGGACTCGGCGTCGGGCAGCAGGCCGGCGTCGCTGGTGAGGAGCATCGGTCCGTCGCGGCGCGACGACGACAGGCGCCCGTGCGTCCCGCGCACGCACGAGGGATCGAGGGGCACCGTGCTCATCGCGTAGCGCAGGCCGAGCTTCTTCTTCACGAGGTTCGCGCCGGCCTTGGCCTTGGCGAGGCGGTCGGCGGGGTTGAAGAACAGCTCGGCGGGATCGTATCCGGGCTTGCGGTGGATGTCGACGCCGCGGGCGTACTCCGGGGCACGCTCGTCGTCGAGCCAGAAGTAGTAGGTGAACCAGGCGCCGGGCTCGGCCACGACGACCAGTTCACCGGAGCGCTCGTGGTCCAGGCCGTACCGCGCCTGCGCGTCGCGGTCGAGCACCTCGTCGACACCCTCGAGTCCGCGCAGCAGCGCCGTTACGCGGGGAAGGTCGACGGCATCCGGAACGTACACGTGAGCGACCTGATGGTCGGCGACGGCGAACGCGCGCGAGGTCCACGGGTCGAGCTGTTCGCGGCCGTCCTGCACGTACACCTCGAGCAGTCCCTCGCGGCGCAGGGCGCGGTTGACGTCGACGGGGCGCGAGGCCTGTTCGATGCCGTACTCCGACACCGCGACGATGCTGTACCCGCGCTCGAGCGCGTCGGTCAGCAGGGGCGCGATCGCGTCGTCGAGCTCGCGCGCCGCATGCGCGGCCTCGGGGCCGTTCGGGCCGAAGCGCTGAAGGTCGTAGTCGAGGTGCGGCAGGTACGCCATCGCCAGGTCGGGCGCCGGCCCCCACCGCTCGGTGATGACGCCGCGAGTCGCTTCGGCGAGCCACGCGCTGCTCTGGATCGTCGCGGTCGGGCCCCAGTACTGGAACAGGGGGAATTCGCCGAGCGCCCCGACCAGCTGGTCGTGCAGGGCCGCGGGGCGGACGTACGCGTCGGGACTCTTGCGCCCGTCGGCGTGGTAGATCGGGCGCGGGGTCACGGTGATGTCGGTCGTCGCCCCCATCGCGAACCACCAGCCGAGGTTGGCGGTGGTGAGCTCGGGGCGCGAGCGCCGCGCGGTCTCCCACACCTTCTCGCCGGCGACGAGTTTGTTGTGCTGACGCCACAGGAGAGGGTCACCGAGGCCGCGGAAGTGCCAGCCGTTGCCGACGATCCCGTGCTCGCGCGGCATCGTGCCGGTGAGCATGGTCGACTGCACGCTGCACGTGACGGCCGGCAGGATCGTGTCGAGGCCCAGGTGGCCGCCGGCGCGGCCGAGCGCGGTGAGTCGGGGCATCGCGGCGAGCGCGCGCGGGGTGAGCCCCACGATGTCCAGCAGCAGGACCTTGCTCATACCAGGCTCCTTTCGTCGATTCCGGATGCCGGGACCCCGGCGACAGCGCGCGGCAGGTGCGCGTGCGCCCAGCGCAGTTCGGCCGCGATCCCGCTGACGAGCGTTTCGGGCTGTAGTTCTTGGGGCAGCACCGACCAGGTGTAGGTCTCGACGTCGAGGTGGGCGTCACGGCCACCGGGGGTGTCGAGAACCGCGTCGACCGCGGCGAGCAGCACCTCGGTCGTGGCGCGGAGGGGGGCTGCGGGACGCGCGTGCAGGGGGATGTGGACGTGCACGCGCCAGGCGCGGTCGGTCGGCCACGTCACGGCGGCGTCGAGCACCTCGGCGAGGTCGTCGGCGGAGCGTCGACCGCCGGCCTCGCGCACCTGGTGGACGTAGCGTTCCTCGGCGAAGGGCCGGAGCGCGTCCGCCGCGCGGGGGTCGGCGGGGTCGGGCACCTCGAGGGCGACCGAGGCCTGCACCTTCACGATGCGGATGCCGGCGGCGGCGGCCGCGGCGACCGCTCCCGCGGGGTCGGCGAACGACACCGCGAGGTGGCAGGTGTCCAGGCACAGCCCGAGGCGGCCCTCGGCGGTCAGGTGCGGGCGGGCGCCGAGCCAGGCCACCACGTCGGCGACGTCGTCGAGGATGCAGCCGGGCTCGGGTTCGATCGCCACGCGGACGATGCGTCCCGTCTCGCGCTCCAGCGCGGCGAGGCCCTCGACGAGTCCGGCGAGGTGCTCCTCCGCGGCGCGGTCGGCCGCGGCATCCCACCCTGCCCTCCATCCCAGGGGGAGCGTCGAGATACTGCCCTCGGCCCCGGCGGGAAGAAGCGCCGCGAGGGCGCGCGCGCAGTCGAGCGTGTACTCCAGGCGCTCGCGCGTGGTCCAGTCGGGGCGGTACACCGCGAGCTTGACGACGTCGTCGTGGAACCCGCGGTACGGAAAGGCGTTGACCGTGCGCAGCTCGAGCCCGTTGCGCTCGAGGGCGTCGGCGAGGACACCGCGGGCCCGCGGGTCGTCGGAGAGGAGGGATGCCACGCCCACCGGCATCCACAGTCCGACGCCGAGACGGTCGAGGCCCGCCGCCCGCCGGACGGGACCGGCGCGCTCGTCGAGCTGGCGGACGATGCCGGGCAGGTCTTCGGCGGGGTGGACGTTCGTGCAGTACGACAGCTCCACCCTCACGCCCCCTGGCGCGATGCCATACCGCGCAGCACGGAGTTGCCCTCGAACAAGTCGGGGCCCTGGCTCGCGGGAGCGAAGCCCGCGATCGGGTCGGTGTTCACGCGCCCGCTCTGGGCGTAGAAGTCGCGCGGGTTGCGCCACAGGATCCGGTCGACGTCGTCGTCGCTGAAGCCCGCGTCGAGCATGGCCAGACCCGTCTTCGCCGTCTTGAGCGGGTCGGAGCGACCCCAGTCGGCCGCGGAGTTGACGATCACGCGGTCGAGGCCGATGCGCTGCATGATGGCGACGACGCGCTGCTCGTCCATCTTGGTGTCGGGGTAGATCGAGAAGCCCATCCAGGCGCCGCTGTCGGCGACCGCGTCGACGCAGGTCTCGTTGAGGTGGTCGACGAGCACGCGCTCCATCGGGATGCCGGACTCGGCCACCACGTCGAGAGTGCGCTGGGTGCCCACGGTCTTGTCGCGATGCGGGGTGTGGACGAGCACGGGAAGGTCGAACTCGATGCCGAGCGCGAGGTGTTGGCGCAGGATCTCGTCCTCATCGGGGGTCATGGAGTCGTAGCCGGTCTCACCGACGGCGACGACTCCGTCCTTGGCGAGATACGTCGGCAGCTCGGCCATGACCTCGCGGCAGCGCGCGTCGTTCGCCTCTTTCGGGTTGAGCGCGATCGTGCAGTGGTGGCGGATGCCGAATTGCGCCGCGCGGAAGCGCTCCCACCCGATCAGGGCGTCGAAGTAGTCGAGGAACGACCCGACGCTCGTGCGCGGCTGGCCGAGCCAGAACGCCGGCTCCACCAGGGCGCGCACGCCCGCGTCGTACATCGCCTCGTAGTCGTCGGTGGTGCGGGCGGACATGTGGATGTGGGGGTCGAAGATGCGCATGTCAGGCCCTTTCGCGAGCACGGAGGAAGGAGAGGTCGTCGGGCACGGGACGGCCGGCGGCGCGACGCTCGGCGGCGAAGCGCTCCGCCATCGCGGCGAGTTCGTCGTCGGCGCGGGCGTCGAGGGCGACGACGACCGAGAGGGGGATGCCGAGGAACACGCACTTCAGCACGCCGTGACGCCACGCGTGGTCGTCGAGGTGGTCGGCGGCGAAGCGCCCGAGGGCGGCCGCGACCAGTCGCGTGTCGTTGGCGCGGAGGGCGTCCGCGACGAGCTCCAGACCGACCTCGCGCCAGGCGGCGGTGGGCGCGGCGATCGCGTCGAGGCCGCGCAGCACCCCGCGGCGCTCGGCGTCGTCGCCGCGGCGGTACAGCGCGACCGCCACCGCGGGGTCGGCCCCGCTGTCGGCCAGGGCCGCGACGAGGGCGGCACGGGCGACGTCGTCGGCGGTGGGGGCGAACGGCGCGGACGAGAGGGGGTCCCGCCCCACCTCACGACCCGCCGCGGCGAACAGGCGCGCGGCGCGGGCGGCATCCGCGCGCACCTGCTCGACGGCGAGGGCGGTCCAGGGGTGGAGGGGTCGTGCGTCCCGGGAGGGCCGGGGCTCGACGGCGCTCCGCGTCGGGGCGATGACCGAGCGCTCCCCCGCCGCGACCAGCGCCGCCATGCTCGACGCCGCGAGCTCGGGGGCCGCGTGCGCGTGCCGCGGCAACTCCACCGCGATCACGCCGCGGTAGTCGATCTCGCGCAGCGTCGAGAGGGCGGCATCCAGGTCGAGCTCGCCCTCCCCGAACGGCAGGTGCTCGTGCGCGGTGGGGAGCATGTCGTCGGCCTGCACGTTGCGCAGCAGGGGGCCCGCCGCCCGCAGAGCACCCACCACCCCGTCGGGCTCGACCACCACGCAGTGACCGAGGTCGACCGTGAGACCGAGGTTCGCGGGGTGGCCGAGCCGGGCGCGGAGCGCGAGGGCGTCGGCCACGGTCTCGATGAGCATCCCCGGCTCGGGCTCGAGGGCGAGGGTGACGCCCGCGTCGGCGGCGAACGCGGCGAGCTCGACGAGGCGTTCCTCGAGCAGCACGCGCGCCTGATCGGTCGAGACGTCGTCGGGCACGACCCCGCTCCACAGCGAGACGCACTCGGCGTCCAGGATCGCGGCGATCTCGACCGCCCGCCGCAGGAAGGCCAGGCGCGACGCGGCGTCGCGGTCGACGAGGGTCGGCCGGTGCTTGCGCAGGGGGTCGAGCAGAAAGCGGGCGCCCGTCTCGACGACCACGCGCAGTCCCCGGCGGCGGAGGTCCGCGGCGAGCGCCTCGCTCTGTTCGCGCCAGTCGGGGGCGAAGGGGTCGAGGTGGGGGTGACCGAGGGTGAGGGCGACGGCGCCGTACCCGTGATGCTGCAGCACGTCGAGGGCGGAGGGCAGCGGGTGGTCGGTGAAACCGTTGGTGCCGTATCCCCAGGTCCAGCTCATGTGATGTCTCCCGTCGAACGGCGGCGGCCGAGTACGCGGCCAAGAATCTCAATGCCCACGAGGGCCGCGGTCGCCAGCGGCGAGCCCGCCCGGGCGGCGAGGGCGGACTGCAGGGGGACGACAGCGCGGATGCCCGCGCGGGTGGCGTCACGTGCCTGAGCCGCCCCGGGATCACGAGCGACCGCCAGTTGACCGGGCAGGACCGCGGCGAGGTAGCGCGCTCCCCCGAGCACGGCGGCGGAACGGTTCGAGCGTCCGAGCAGACCGGACGCCGCCACGGCGACGCTCGCGGCCACGGCGACGCGACCGGTGGTCGCCGTCGACCCGTCGACCTCGCCCCGCGAGATCGCGGTGACGGCGACCGTGTGGGCGGCGACCGCACCCGCGGGGACCAGGGCCGAGCGCCAGCCCGGGCCGGCGGCGCCCATCATCACGTCGAGCCCGCGGCAGAAGGCCATGACGACCGGACCGGCCGCCGTCGGCTTGAAGACGGTGTCGTAGGCCCACAGCGCCCCGGCGAGCGCGACCGACACCAGACCCGAGCGGCGACCGGCGGCGAACGCCGCGCCCACCCCGAGGGCGGTGAGACCGACGCCCACCGCGAGCGCGCGATCGCGGCTGATCCGCCCCGAGGGGATGGGGCGCTCGGGGCGCTCCAGCGCATCGAGGTCGGCATCCGCCCAGTCGTTCAGCGCCATCCCGGCGCTGTACAGGCAGACGGACGCGGCCGCGAGCGCGCCGACGCGCAGGGGACCGTCGCCGCCCGCCCCGCGGGCGCTCAGCGCCCCGACGAAAGCGTCGCCGAGGACGGTGAGCGAGGCGGGGGCGCGGACGAGGTCGAGGTAGTCCGCGACCCGCGTCACGGTGCGGCGACCCGGGCTGCCGCGACGGCGGCTGCCGTCTCGTGCACCCACGAGACGAACTGGGCGGTCTGCTCGCCGAAGCCGTGGACGTCGCTCCCCCACGGGTCCTTGAAGAAGCAGCCGAGGGCGGTGACCACGCCCGCGTGGCCCGCGCGGGTCGCGAGAGACAGCGCTCGGACGAGGTCGATGACCAGGGGCGCCGCGAGGGCGGAGTCGTAGGCGCTCCACGTGGTCTGCAGCGTGACGCGACTGCCGAGGAAGCCGGTCGCGCTGACGTGGTCCCACGCGGTCTTGACGTCGCCGAGGTCGGGCACGTTGTCGATGTGCAGCGGCGTGACGACGTCGTCGCCGACGAGAGCGTGCAGACCGCGGTTCTTCGACACCAGCTTGGAGCGGACGGCCTCGGGGTCGGCCAGGGTCGCACCGTCACCGCCGCCGAGGAGGTTGGTGCCGGCCCAGGACTGCACTCGGAACCCGCGGGCGGTGAACATCGGCGCCAGCACCGTCCGCAGCAGCGTCTCGCCGGTCTTGCCGTCCTGCCCCGCGTACGCGATGCCCGCGCGTTCGGCGCGCTCGCGCAGGACGGGCAGGTTGAGGGATGCCGAGGGGGTGAAGGCGGCGTAGGCGGCTCCGGCCGCGATGGCGGCGAGGGCGGCGCGCGAGCTGGGCGGCAGGACCCGCACACCCGGGGTCGTGAGGGCCGCCTGCAGGAGGGCGTCGTCTTCGAATCCGGGGTGGTACGGCGGAAGGGGCTCGGTGGACGAGACGTCGATGACGACGACCTCGCGCAGGTCGTGACGGTCGCGGAAGTCGGCGATGTCGGCCGCGAGCAGGTCGATCTCGTCCTGCTGGGTGGCCGTCATCGTGGGAACGGCGCGGAGGTTCTGTTCGGTATCGCGCAGGCGATCGGCCACCGCGTCGACGAGGGCCATCGGGAACATCCCGCCGGCGGCGAGCTGGCGCGCGCGCTCCTCGAGCGGCGTCGACGAGATGTCGTGTCCGCCGACGACGATGTCGGCGATCGCGGGGAACTCGTCGACGCGCACCGCGTCGGTCTCGGTCGTGAGGCCGACGGGCGTCGCGACGCCCAGGGCGAGGGCGTGGATGCCGAGGGTGGCCGTGGTCGCGAGCGAGCCGCGAGCGCCGATGAACCAGGCGCCGACGTCGGCGGGGCGGCGGGTGTCCGAAGTGTTCACGCGGGGGTCCGTTCTTCGTTGAGGGACGTCGAATACCGGGTACGCACGACGGCACGACTCCGTGGGGTCGGAGGCGTTCGAGAGGGGCGCTCCGAGGGGGATGGAGGGCGACCCGGGGGTGGTGGGGGACTCGTCGTCGAGGTGTCCTGGTCCTTCCGACAGTAGTGCGGCTTTTGCGGTAAGGCAACCAAAAGATGTCGGATTAAAGAGCAATATTCGTCTTCAGCTCGGCGAGACGGGTGGGATGCCGGCTCAGCCGCGCGCGGCGAGAGCCCGCAGCACCTCGAGCTGGTGCACCGGGCCGCCGCCTTCGTGTCCGTTCCACGGGTAGACGCGAATGCTCTTCTCGCCCGCGTAGTGGTTGTAGGCCGCGTAGACGGTCGACGGCGGGCACACGGCATCGCGCAGTCCCACCGAGAAGAGGGCGGGAACCCTCGCTCGCGCGGCGAAATTGACGCCGTCGAGGTACGAGAGAGAACGGAACACCGCCTCTTCCTCGCCGCGCCGAGTCTGCAGGTACGCGATGATCTCGCTGTAGGGGGCGGCGTCGGTAATGGCGACCGCCCGACGCATCGCGCTGAGGAACGGGAAGTCGATCGCGGCGAACCTGAGCCCCTCGCTCAACGTTGCCGCGGCGAGCGCGATGCCCCCGCCCTGGCTCCCGCCCCACACGCTGACGCGCGTCGCGTCGATCGCCGGGTGCGAGCGGACCGCATCGATCGCGAGCACCGCATCGCAGAAGACCCGGCGGTGATAGGAGCGGGACGGGTCGTCGAGACCCTCGGTCACGCGGCCGGCGACATGCGGGGCCCCGCCCACGGGGTCGGAGGTCGCCCCGGGCAACGCACCGCTGCTCTGACCCCGCGTGTCCATGACCATCACCGCGAACCCCGCGGAGGGCAGCAGGGTGTGCTGGTGGGCGAGGCCGCGACCGGAGTTGTAGCCGATGTACTGCACGACGCACGGCAGAGGCCCCGAAGCCCCGCGCGGGCGCAGGAGCCACGCGCGCACCTCGTGCCCCCCGAAGCCCGCGAAGACGACATCGTCGACCTCGACACCGGTCACACCAGTGTCGGCGATGTCGAGCGGGGTGAAGCGCGCGGGCCACGACGCCGCCCGCGCCTCGCCGAGCGTCTGCGCCCAGAAGGCGTCGAAGTCGGCGGGCTCCTCTCGCGGCGGGCGGAAGGCCTCGAGGTCTGCGAGCGGCAGGTCGAACTGGGTCACGGGTTCTCCTTCTCCGCGGACGCTCGCGAGAGCACCCGGTCGATGTGCGCGAGCGTCGCGGCGAACGCCCGCGAGCGGACGGCGTCGAGTCCGCGGTACTCGCGGTGGCCGTAGGGCTGCACGTCGAGCTCCAACTCGGCACCCGGAGCCTCGTCGATCGCGTTGGCGACAGCGAACTGCCCGGGCGGGGGAACGTGACGGTCGCGTACGGCGCATTCCACACGCACCGGCACGCGGACGAAGGTCGCCGCCGTGGACGCATCGAAGAAGCGCAGGACCTCGCGCGACGCAGGGTGGGCCCCGACGTGAGCGCGCACACGCTCGCCGCTGCCTTCGCAGGGCAGGCGCAGGCGCAGGTCGTACTGGCCGAAACTCGGCACGATCAGTGTCGCCCCCACGAACCGGTCGTCCCACGGGAGAGCGAGCGCCCCGATCCCGCCACCGAAGCTCTCGCCCACGTAATACAGCGGGATCGGCCCGGCCAGCGCTCTCAGCGCCGACCCGGCATGCCAGAGATCGACCGCGCATCGGCCGAGAACGTACTCGTCGACCGAGTGGATGCCGTGGAGCACGTGCCCGTCGGCCGGCGTCGGTGCTCCGAGCCCGGCGTTGAGCGACCCTTGGCCCCGCGCGACGGGGAAGAAGACCGCCGCATCGTCCGGGACACGATCGAAGTCGGGAGCCTCACGCCCGCCGTAGCCGTGACCGTGGACGATCCCCACCCGCGGCGGCATCCCGCCCACCGCCGTCGCGAACCACCCGCGCACGCGCAGACCGTCGGCGACGGTGTGATCGACGAGGAAGAGCGATCGCCCGTCCGCGCGCCCGAGGGGTGTCATCCTCGGATCGGGGTCGACCTCGGCTGCCGCCGCCGCCCAAGCTTCCCAGCGCTCGGCGAAACCGACGGGCGGAGCGACCGGGGGCACCGCGCGAAGGGCCGGCAACTCGAAGCCGTAATCGCCCTCCCCCGCGGGATCGGCGATGACGCCGTTCACGAGCGGGCCGCCGTGGAAGACTGGAGGCCCGAACGAGAGGAGCGATCGTGCTCGCCGCCGAACGCCGATCCCGCCTCCTGGCCGAGGTTCGCCGACAGGGAGCCGCCGCGGTCCCCGATCTGGCCGAGACCCTCGGGGTCAGCGAGATGACCATCCGGCGCGATCTCGACGTGCTGGCGGCCGACGGCCGCGTCGACAAGGTGCGCGGGGGCGCTCGCACGCCGCAGCCCGGAGTCGCGGCATCCCGTGACGTCGCCACGCAGTCCCGCCGCAACGGAGACGGCAAGAGGGCCATCGCCCGCCGCGCGGCCGAGCTCGTCGAGCCGGGCATGTCGGTGGGACTGAGCGGAGGCTCCACGACGTGGGCTCTCGCGCGCGAGCTCCGCGGCATCGACGACCTGACGATCGTGACGAACTCCCTGCCCGTCGCCGACGTGTTCGCCCGCCCCGACAGAGCGGACGAGCCCTACACGCAGACGGTGGTGCTCACCGGCGGCGTCCGCACTCCCGCCGATGCACTGGTCGGTCCGGTCGCCGTCGCGTCCCTCGAGCATCTGCACTGCGACATCGTCTTCCTCGGTGTGCGCGGCATGGACCTCACAGCGGGGCTGACGACCTCGAACCTGCTCGAGGCCGAGACCAACCGCGCCCTCGTCGCGGCGGGGGGCCGAGCGGTCGTCCTCGCCGACCACACGAAATGGGGAGCCGTGGGACTCACCACCATCGTGGATCTCCACGAGGTCGACCTGGTCGTCACCGACGAGGGACTCGCCCCCGACGCCGAAGAGACGCTGCGCGCGCACGTCACCGAGCTGTGGGTGGCCGCCCACGGCGACGACTGAGACCCGCCCGCCCCCGCGCGGGGAACGGACGGCGAGAGTCGGGCTCACCGCGCCGTACTCGCTCGCGCGATCACCGTGGCATCCACCACGATGTGGCGCACCGGAACATCCGCGCCGGGTCGAGCCGCCATCTGACGCTCGAGCTCGGTGAACGCCGCTTCGACGATCCCGTGATCGTCGGGTGCCACCGACGAGAGCGCGGGGACCGAGAACCGCGCGGCGTGCACGTTGTCGATGCCGATCACCGCGACGTCGTTCGGCACCGCGCGCCCGCGCTCGTGCAGAGCCGCGAGGACGCCGAAAGCGACGGAGTCGTTGGAGCACACCACGCCGTCGTACGCGACGCCCGAGGCGTGCAGTCGGCCCAGCGCCGCCGCACCCTCCTCGGAGGTGAACGCATCGACCGAGACGATGAGCTCCGGGTCGTCGGCCAGCCCCAGGCGCGACACTGCGTCGCGGTACCCGGCGAAACGCTGGTCGGCGGCATCCGAGGGGCGTGACACGCGAGGTCCGAGGAACGCGACCCGGCGGCACCCGGCGTCGGCGAGATGCGCGGTCGCCAGGTCAGCCGTGCGGCGGTTGTCGATCGAGACGTGCGTGAAAGGGCTGACCGCGATGTGCTCACCGAGGAGCACGAGCGGTCCCGGATCCGTACGCCGGGTGAGGTCCCCGACCGTCAGAGACCGCGGGATGTGGATGAGGCCATCGGTTTCGGGAAGCCCCACCCCGTTCGCGACGTCGATCTCCCGCTGATGGTCGCCCTCGGTCTGCTGGATGAGGATCGACAACCCCCGCGCCTCGGCCCCGCGCGCCAGCAGGGTTGTCAGCTCGGCGAAGTACGGCTCCTCGAGGTTGGGCACGGCGAGCGCGATGATCCCGGTGCGCTGTCGGCGCGAGAGCGGCGAAAGCCGCCGCGTGGCCGAAGGCGTGTCGGTCATGGCGGGACTCCTCGTCGAGGACCGGGCGGCGCTCGCGCGCGCCGCCGAGCGGTCTGTTCTGGGGGCTACGGTATCGCGCGGCATGTCACTCCTGGACACGGAAGGCCACGATGCGGGCCTCCGGAGCGCCGTGAGTCGCCGTCACGACCACGCGGGCGGCGACGATCGCGCCCGTCCCGGCCGGCAGCGGGTGGCTGCGCCGGCGGCGACGGTTGTCCGCCACGGTCGCGACCTCGATCCACTCCCCGGACCCGGCCACCTGGACCTCGACCCGGTACGTGTCGACGAGCGAGGGCATCACGAGGTGCGGATCGCGGTGATGGTGAAGGGTGTTCAGCTCGATGTCGGGGTCGTCGTCGAAGACCAGCACGACCTCGCGCGCGACGACGGGCCGGTCCCAATCGAGTCGCAGCCACGCGTCTGCCTCGGTCAGCGGTGCCGAGGCCCACAGGTTCGGTCCGCCGAAGGGGCGCTGGTATCCACCGACCGCGCGCTCCGGCGCCAACGCCTCCGATGCGGTGGGAACGCGGAACTGGACCGACCGCCCGCGCAGCGGCTTCGTCGGCCACTGCACCAACAGCTCGTCGAGGCTCACCTGCACGTTCTGATCGTCGGCGTCCGAGGTGTGGACGAGAGTCAGAACGCCGGGAGGCAGCTCGTCCGTCACGAACAGGGTGACCCCGGGCTGGGCGCGGACGACGACGACGGCGTTCGCCGGAGTCTCGGGTTCCCAGCGCACCGGAGCGTGCACCCATCTGGCGTCCCCCGCGGCCACGGCCACGGTGACGGCGTGCTCGAGGTGCTCGGGCACGACGTTCTGCGCGAGCCCCGTCGACCACACCTCGACCGCGAGGTCCACGTCCTGCTCGGCGGCGACACGCACCTCGAATCCGTCGAGACGCGGGTGAACCGGAACGACGACGCCGACGTCGTCGGTGAGCGGATGCGGACGGGCGACCGCCGTGACGTTCGGGCCGAGTCCCGCCCGCACGCCCGAAGCCGAGACGCGGGCGGAGAGGGCGAGGTTCGCCGGATCGGAGTCGACGACGCCGATCAGCGGGGCGTCCTGACGCAGCAGGAGCTGACGGAGCTCCTCGCGGTGGTTCTCGTAGAGTCCGCGGGGGGTCGTTCGACGGGCGAGGACGAGGGATGCCGCGGTCCCGGCCGCCTCGCCCATCGCCGCGCAGGTGGCCATCACGCGCGCGGCCCCGAAGGCGATGTGCGTGGCGGAGACGTCGCGCCCGGCCATGAGGAGGTTCTCGACGTCGGCGGAGTAGAGCGAACGGAGCGGAATCTCGAAGACCCCGTTCGAGAAACGCTGGACGGCGCCCGCACCGGTCGCGTACATGCCCTCCTTCGGGTGGAGGTCGATCGACCAGCCGCCGAAGGCCACGCCGTCGTCGAATCGCGTCTGCTCGATCACGTCGCGCTGGTGCAGCGTGTAGTCGCCGACGAGGCGGCGGTACTCGCGCTTGCCGGGCACGTTGCCGATCCACTCGAGATCGAGGTTCTCGGCGTCGAACTCGCCCGAGTTCTTGATGTGGTCCCAGATACCCAGGATCACCGAGCGCAGCTCGTCGCGGATGCGCTCGTTGTCGTGGACGATGTCGAGCTCACCGCCCCACTCGATCCACCAGTAGTGCGCACCGCTGTCGCCGCTGCGGATGATGCGCGACGACGGGATCGGGGTCTCGAGGATCGACTTCGCCGAATCGGGGGCGACGAAGCGCACAGGGTGCCCCACGTCCTTCGTGTAGAACAGCAGCGTCGAGCCCAGGAAGGTGCGCTCGGCCTCTTCCGGCGCCCAGTCCTCGTCGAACTCCCCGCGCGATTCCTTGCCGAGCCGTGCCCGCGCCCCGGCGAGGTGACCGACGAGCCCATCGCCGGTGCAGTCGAGGAAGACGGGGGCGACGAAGCGCGTCTCTGTCTCGGCCCCCATGGTCCACCCCGTCACCGACTCGATGCGACGCGCCCCCTCGGGACCGATGGCGACCACGTCGCGGACGTCGGTGTTGAGGTACAGCGAGATGTTCGGCTCGGCCCGCACGGCATCCAGCACGACATCGTCCCAGTGGATGGGGTTCCCGTCGGGATTGCGGTACTGGTTCTCGAGGTACAGCTCACCGATGATCCCGTTCTCGCGGGCCCAGCGCTGATTGCCGTGCGCAGTCGCCCCGCACACCCAGACCCGGACCTCCGACGAGGAGTTCCCGCCCAGCACCGGTCGGTTGTTGATGAGGGCGACGCGTCGGTCGAGCCGGGCGGCGGCGATGGCGGCGGCGACTCCGGAGAGCCCCCCGCCGACGACGACCACGTCGTAGTCGGCCGTGTGTGAACGCATACTGCGGGTGTCCTTCCTGGGGACGCGGGGGCGTCCGAGTGTCGTGCAAGGGGAGATCGATGGGCTCAGTCCACGGCGATCGCCTCGATCTCGAAGACCCGGGCGACGTCGGTGGTGGATGCCGAGGGGTCGCTGATGAGCAGGCGCACCCCGTCCGCGACGACTCCCGCGGCCGGGATGCTCACCAGGCGTTGCGTGTTCCCGGCGACGGAGCCGATGCTCGTCCAGCCCGCCGCGGTGTGCACCTGCACCTCGAACGAACGGAGGACGGCCGCCGAACCCGTGTCCGCGCTGTATCCGCTCCGCACGCGCACCTCGTGGAGCGCCGCCGCAGCGGCGAACTCCACCGATATCCACGGAGTGGCGTCCCCCGCCGCCGAGATCCATCGGCTGGCGTCACTGCAGACGCCGTCGACGGCGAGGGACGGGCCCGTGTCGGCCCGCAAGCTCGACGAGGCTGTCGCCGTGGCACCGCGAGCCACGTTGACCCCTCCGGGGTCATCGCGGAGGTTCGCGACGAGGGCCGAGAGGGAGGTAGCGGGTCCCACCGCTGCGTCGCGCGGGACGACCGCCCGCGCGAGCCGGGCGGGAGCCGCGGCCGGCGCCGAGAGGTACACGACGTCGGCATCGTCGGTCGGTCGCGTCTGAACGCGCAGACGCTGCTGCCCGAGGCGCGATTCGCCGATGCCGGCGAAGGTCCACGAGGGTGCGGCGTCATCGCGTTCGGCGACGACCGCGCTGCTGCGCACCTCGCCGCACACCTGGGCGGCGACCACGGTGTAGAGCCGGGTCGTCGTCCCCGCCCGGGTGACGTCGACCGCTGCCGAGGTGGCGACGCCGTCGCCGAGGGCCGCGGTGTCGAGGACCTTCTCATCGATCCATCCCGACCCGTCCCACCGTGCGAAATGCGCGTCGTAGGCGGAGCGATCCGCTTCGACGAAGCGGTATGCGACCCCCGCGAGAGCAGAACCGTCGAGGGCGAGCTTGGCCGACTGCACCGCGGGGGTGTAGCTGCGGATGCTTTCGCCGGGCACGAAGGGGCGCCAGACGATCGATCCCGCCGTGGCGGGGGTGATCGGGGCGACCACCGTGGTGCCCGCGGCGTCCGTGAGCGATCCCGTCGCGGGGTCGTAGACGGCGTACGAGCCGAGATGCCGCGCCGGGTCGGCGGGGAACGGACCCCACTCCCACAGCACGTGGACACGGCCGTCGGGCGAGACCTCGAGGTCGTCGGGGTAGAAGGAGTACCCCTTCGCCGCGGCGATCGTCGTCTCTCGCGCCCACGCACCGGCGCTGCGGTCGTAGCGATAGAGCACGCCTTCCCGAGCCCCATCGGCATCCGAGCCGGTCCGCACCAGCACCCACGCATCGCCGTCGGCTCCGCGCGCCGTGACCGGGTAGGTGACGTCGACGTCGAGGTCGGGCATGGTCGAGGTCCGGTCGACCATCGTTCGGACGTCGCCCGCGGTGTCGGAGCGGAAGTAGTTCCACTGCTCGTTGTGCATCGAGACGAAGGCGTGGATGATCCCGTCGCCGTCGACGACGATGGACGGTTGGTTGTGGCCGTTGTCGTCGACGAAGGTGACGCACGCCGTCTGCGCCGCCGTACGGAGGCACCCTTCGGTCCACGCACCGTCCGCGGAACGGGAAGCGAGGTGCACCTCGTGTCGAGCAGCCTGGCCGGCCGGGGCGTTGAAGGCGAAGAACGTCGTCTCGCCGACCACGTCGAGCGGGTTCCACCACGCGGCCTGATTCGATGAGTCGACGGCGAAGGGGAGCTCTTCGACGCTCGTCGCAGAGCTCAGGGTCGCCGACGCCGAGGGCGCGACGATGAGCCCGAGGGCGAGCGCTGCGACGGCGACCGCGCTCCCCCCGCGGAAGATTCTCATCTCAACCGACCAGCTTCTGCGCGGCCTCGCCGGCCTGCTTCATGGCATCCTTCGGCGAGGCGGATCCGATCAGGACGGCCTGCACGCGATCGGCGATCGCCGACTCGATCTGCGAGTAGGCGGTGAACTTCCACAGGGGGTTCGAGCTCGCGGTCGCGGTGATGCGCTCGCTGAACTGCGCGCCGAAGGTGTCGGAGGCGACCTCCGACGACGACAGCGCCTCGGTCGTCGCGGGCGGCAGACCGCGCATCGCGTAATCGGCGAGGATGGCGTCGAGGTCGCTCGTGGCGTACTGGGCGAAGTCGCCCGCGGTCGCGGCGCCGGTGCCGTTGACCACGGCGATCGCGCCGCCCCACACGAGGGCGCGCGGGGTGTCGCCCTTCTTCAGCACGGGACGCGACACCGGGGCGAGTTTGGCGGCGAGGTTCGCATCCGGCGACTCCTTGGTCACCGCTCCGCGGCCCACCGGGGCGTCGTCGTACATCGCGGCGCGTCCCTGGGCGAACAGGCTGCGGGCGTCGAAGCGGTCGACGTCGGCGGCGATGAGGCCCTGGTCGTAGAGGCCCTTGTACCAGGTGACGGCCTCGACGCTGGCGTCGTCGCCGATCGTGATGGTGTCGCCGTCGACGAGCGGGCTGCCGAAGGTCTGCATCCAGATGAGGATGTCCTTGAGTTGCGCCGCCTTGGTCGATGCGGCGTAGGGGATCAGTCCCCCGCCGAGGCCCTTCAGCGACACGAGGGCCTTCTCGAATTCGTCGACCGTCGTCGGGAACGCGTCGGCCGACAGGCCCGCCTTGCCGAGGGTCTCGGAGTTGGCGATCAGGCCGATCGCGCCGATGGTCCAGGGCAGGGCGTACTGCACGCCGTCGAACGTGGCCGCCTGCAGAGCAGACGAGGTGTATCCACGGCCGGATGCCAACGCCGAGACGTCCTGCAGCTTTCCGGTGGCCGCGAGACTGCCGAGCCACGCGACGTCGACGTGCGCGGCGCCGGTGAACTGCCCGCCGGTCACCTGCAGCATGAGCTGGTTGATGTATTCGTTGTACGGGAACGCCGTGCGCTTGACCGCGATGCCCTTGGCCTTCTCGTACGACGAGAGCGTGCCCTCGAGCGCCGGCTTGGCCGACTCCTCGGTGAGGGACCAGGACGCGAACGCGAAATCGGTGGGGTCGGCGCCGTTCAGTCCCGCCGCGCCGGCGGCGGGGCCGCTGCTTCCGGTGGGGACGCATCCGGCGAGGGCGGCGGCCGCGGCGCCGATGCCGAGGAACTGCAGGGCGCGTCGGCGCGTGATGAGCGGGTTGGGCAGAGATGCAGACATAGGTGTCCTCCTTGACAGGGCGAGCAGAGAGAAGTCGGGGTCAGCCCTTGACGGCGCCGGCCGTCATGCCGCTGACCAGGTAGCGCTGCAGCAGCATGAACGCGACGGCCACGGGGAGCGACACCACGAGGGATGCCGCCATGAGTTCGGGCCAGGCGGTGGCAGCCTCGCCGACGTAGGTGTTGACGAGTCCGGGCGGGAGCGTCTGCTTGTCGGGACCGGCGAGGGTGAGGGCGAAGATGAAGTCGTTCCAGCCGCGGACGAAGGCGAACAGGCCGGCGGCGACGAGCCCGGGGGCCGCCAGCGGCAGCACGATCGAGTGGATGGTGCGCAGCCGCGAAGCGCCGTCGACGCGAGCGGCCTCGATGAGCTCGTCGGGGATGGTGTCGAAGAAGCCCTTCAGCATCCAGACGCACAGCGGCAGCGTGAAGGTCGTGAACGACAGCACGAGTGCCATGTAGGTATTGAGCAGACCGTAGGCGCTGAACACGCTGTACAGGGTGACCAGCAGCAGCGCCTGCGGGAACATCTGCGAGGCCAGCACGAAGTACATCAGCTGCCGGCGACCGCGGTAGCGGAACTTCGAGAACGAGTAGCCCATGTACGCCGACACGATCACCGAGAGCAGGGCCGTGATGACCGAGACGATGACGCTGTTCTGCAGGTAGGTGAACAGCTGCGGGTTGGAGGTCAGCGAGATGTAGGCGTCGAAGGTGATCTCGGTGGGGAACAGCTTCGGCGGGTACGAGAACACCTGATCGCGCGGGGTGAGCGAGGTCGCCAGCAGCCAGTAGACCGGCAGCAGGGCGAACCCGCCGCAGACGATCAGCGCGGCCCATGACGCGAGACGCACGCCCGGACGATCGGAGCGCAGGCCCGAGCTCGGGCGCCGGCGGCGACGCGCGGGAGCCTCGACGATGACGGGCGGGGCCTCGGGGGCGGGGGCGACGGTGGGGAGGGCGGTGCTGGTCATCGCTTCTCGCTCCTCTCGGAGAATCGGACGTAGACGACGACGAGCGCCATCAGCAGGACGAGCCACAACAGACCGAGCGCTCCGGCGTGGCCGAGGTCGAAGCCGTGGAAGGCGGTCTCGTACACCGAGGTGGCGAAGGTCTCGGTGGAGCCGGCGGGGCCGCCGCCGGTGAGCACGTAGATGATGTCGAAGTGCTGGAAGTTCCAGATGAACTCCAGCAGCAGCACCAGGCCGATGATCCCGCCGATCTGCGGGACGGTGATCGAGAAGAAGCGGCGAACCGTTCCCGCGCCGTCCATCTCGGCGGCTTCGTGCAGTTCGCGCGGCACGGTCTGCAGGCCCGCGAGGAGCATGACCATCATCCAGGGGAAGGACTGCCAGGTCTTCGCGACGATCACGGCGAACATCGCGGTCCCGGGCTGCGCGAGCCAGGCCTGGGGCGAGACCCCGAGCGGTTCGAGGATCGCGTTCATGACGCCGTAGTTGGCGTTGAAGATCCACATCCACAGGAACGACACCACGACGCCGGGCACGAGCCAAGGGATGAGCATCAGGCCGCGGAACACCTTCGATCCGCGGATCTGCGTGTTCAAGGCGAGCGCGAGGGCGAAGCCGATCACGAAGGGGGCGAACGTCGTGCCCAGGGTGAAGACGAGCGTCTGACCGAGCAGGCGCAGGAAGTCGTCCTGCAGAACGTCGGCGATGTTCTGGAAACCGACGAACTCGCGTCCCGGCAGGACGAGGCTCTGCTTGAAGAACGCGGTGACCAGCGCCGAGACGAGGGGGTATGCGACGACGACCGCCATGAGCGCCATGCCCGGCACCACCAGCAGCACGGCGAACATCCCGTTTCCGAGCCGCTCGGGCCGACCGGCCCGCCGCGTGCGTTTGTTTGTTTTTGTTATTTTTGGTGTGTCTAGAGTCGTCACGTCGATGTGCGCTTTCCTCGGCGATGAGGGACCGTCTGGCCCGATCGAGGCGGTATATCCCGCTTTCGGCGCTCTCAGCTTCGCCGCTCAGCGCGATGAGGTCAATTCGCGAGGGTAACGCTTAGGTCACGACGTGTGAGATCGTGATTGTTCTTGTTATCTACAATGTTCGAACAAGAAAGCACGACGACGAACAGCCGCGCGCGGTCAGACGCGAAACGGGATGCGCTCGCCCAACCACGCCAGCAGGTCGGCGCGCACCGCGGCCTGCTCGCGCTCGGCGAAGATCTCGTGCCGCGCCCCCGGATACACCAGGGTCGTCACGTCGGTCAGGCCCGACCGCCGCCGGTATGCATCGGCGAGGCGGTGCACGCTGCGCGGGCCGCCCACCGTGTCATCGCGACCCACCATCAGCAGCATCGGCACGTCGCGGCCAAGGTCGCGACGAGGGCGCCCCAGCAGCTTGAGCGTCTCGACGGGGCCGAACAGGCGCGCGAGGGGCGTCGACGTCGTCAGGGGATCGGCGACGAAGTCGCGACCCACCTGCTCGTCGCTCGAGAGCCATTGCATCCCCGAGCCGCCGAGGTGCTTCCACGGGGCGTTGAGGTCACCCGCGTTCAACGAGCCCGGCCACCGCAGGGCCGAGCCGCTCAGCACGACCGCGTCATAGGCATCCGGATGCCGATCGAGCAGCATCTGCGCGAGGAACGAGCCCCACGAGTGCCCGAGCAGCACGAGCGGCAGGTCGGGGTGCTCCTCGCGGATGCGCTGCGAAAGCGTCCACACCGCGTCGCGGGCTGCGCCGAGACCGCCCGGGCCGAGACGCCCGAGCTTGCCCTGGTCGCCCTTCCACTGGCCGAGGCCCGTGCGGCCGTGGCCGCGGTGGTCGTCGGCGTAGACGGTGTAGCCCGCGCCGACGAGGGCCTCGACGAGGGCGCCGTAGCGGCCGGCGTGCTCGCCCACCCCGTGCAGCAGCTGCACGACGGCGCGGGGCTCGACCGCCTCGTACACGTCGTAGACGATGCGGATGCCGTAGGCGTCGTCGAACTCGGGCATGAGGGGAGTCTAGGGCGGCGGCCCGGTCGGGGACCGCACTCGACCATTCCCTTAGCAAGGCTAATGAGCTACCCTGACTGTCAGGAACATGAACGATCGCGTCGACGAATCCCCCCTCACCGACCTGAGTTCTGACCACAGCGCGGCGGCGTCCGAGCTGCGGATGGCGACATTCCGGCTCGCGCGCCGTCTCCGGGCGCAGCGCGCCGTCGACACCATGAGCGACGGGCAGTTCGCCGTCCTCGCCGCTCTCACCGTTCACGGCGCCCACACGCTCGGGCAATTGGCCGACCGGGAGCGCGTCACGGCGCCCTCGATGAACCGCACGGTGTCGCTCCTCGAGGAGGCGGGATACATCTCGCGCATCCCCGACGAGATCGATCGCCGGCGCGTGACGATCGACCTCACCGACCTCGGGCGCCGCATCGTCGACGAGACGGTCCGCCGACGAGACGCCTTCGTTGAGGAGGCTCTCGCCGAGCTCTCCGCCGACGAAAGACAGGTGCTCGCTCGCGCGACGACGATCATGAGGAAGGTGGCCGACAGATGAGTACGTCGATGTTCCGGTCGCTGTCGATCTTCAACTACCGCGTCTGGTTCATCGGAGCCCTCGTCTCCAACGTCGGCGCCTGGATGCAGTCCACGGCCCAGAACTGGGTCGTCCTCACCCAGCTGACCGACAACGATGCCGCGGCCATGGGCGTCACGATGGCTCTGCAGTTCGCTCCCCCGCTCCTCCTGGTGAGCGTCACCGGGTGGGTCGCCGACCGCTTCGACCGCCGCACGCTCATCATGTGCACGCAGAGTGCTCTGCTGCTGTTGGCCGTGACGCTCGGCATCCTCCTGCTCAGTGGGGCGATGACCCTGCCGTTGATGTTCGGGTTCGCGCTGGCCCTCGGCGTCGTCACCGCCTTCGACAACCCGGCGCGGCAGGCCTTCGTGTCCGACCTCGTGTCTCAAGAGAACGCGTCCAACGCCGTTGCGCTCAACGCCGCGTCCTTCAACATGGCCCGCCTGATCGGCCCGGCCGCCGCCGGCGTGATGATCGTGATCGTGGGCACGGGATGGGTGTTCCTCGTCAACGCGATCACCTTCGTCGCCATGCTGGCGGCACTCTTCGTGATGCGGCCGCACGAACTGATGGCGCGTCACCGCCGCGGCGGGCCGGCGCGACTGGCCGACGGCTTCCGTTACGTCGCCCGGCGACCCGACCTCGTCGTCATCTTCGTGATGGTGTTCCTGCTCGGCGCCTTCGGCATGAACTTCCCGATCTTCGCCTCGACGATGGCGCTCGAGTTCGGCCGCGGCGCGGATGGCTTCGGGCTCCTGAGCTCCTTCGTCGCCATCGGCTCCCTCGCGGGCGCCCTCCTGGCCGCGCGGCGGGAACGCGCCCGGATGCGGGTCGTGATCGTCGGTTCCGGCGGGTTCGCCGTGGCATCCGCTCTCTCGGTCGTCGCTCCCAGTTACGGGGCGTACGCGGCCACCCTGGTCTTGACGGGGTTCTGCGTGGTCACGACGCTCACGACGGCGAACGGGTATGTGCAGACGACGACCGATCCCGTCCTGCGCGGTCGGGTCCTGGCGCTGTACATGGCGATCCTTCTCGGAGGCACGCCCGTGGGCGCGCCGATCGTCGGCGCGGTGGCGGCGGAGTTCGGCCCCCGCGTGGCGATCGCCCTCGCCGCCGTCGTGGCGGTCGTCGCGTGCGGCATCGGCGCGACCTGGACGGCGCTGTCGGGTCGCCTGCACCGACACGAGACCAAGCGGTTCCGCCTCACGCTCGACGAGACGCGTCCGATCGCCACGATCGCGCCCGAACCCGAGGACTTCAGCGACGAGATCGCCGGCACCACGCCGATCCCGTTGCCCCCGGGCGAACGCTCGCCACGAGCGGCACCTCGCCCGCGCCACGGCGGCTGAGGGCGAACGCCCGATTCGAGAGCCCGCGTCCCACGTTCGCCGGCGGCGATCATGGGCGCGCGCGCACCCCCTCGCGTCGACGCATTTAGCTAGATAAGCTAGCGACATGAACGGAACACAGGCAGGGCGCCGCTGGGCGGGGCTCGTCTTCATCAGCATCGCCGTGTCGCTGATCATCGTCGACTCGACGATCGTCAACGTCGCCGTGCCCTCGATCGTCGAAGAGCTCACGATCTCGTCGACCGAGGTGCAGTGGGTCCAAGAGGCGTACACCCTCGTCTTCGCATCCTTCCTCCTGGTCTTCGGCAGCCTCGCCGACCGGTTCGGGCGACGCCGGCTCATGCTGCTCGGCGTGGTCATCTTCGCCGGCGCCTCGATTGCCGCGGCCCTGGCCCCCACCGGAGGGCTGCTCATCCTGTCGCGTCTGGTTCAGGGAGTCGGCGGTGCGATGATCCTGCCGACGACCCTGTCGATCATCAATGCCACCTTCCGTGGCCGCGAGCGCGGCATCGCCTTCGCCATCTGGGGCTCGACGATCGGCGGCATGGCGGCCGTCGGCCCCCTGCTCGGCGGCTGGCTGACCACGGCGTTCTCGTGGCGGTGGGCCTTCGGGATCAACATCCCGCTCGGCGTCATCATCGTGATCGGCGTCGCCCTCACGGTCGCCGAATCGCACAGCGACCGGGTCGAGCGCATCGACGGAGTCGGAGCCCTGCTCTCGGTGCTCACCATGGCCCCGCTCGTGTTCGGACTCATCGAGGGTCGCACCTACGGATGGTGGACGGTCGCGACCGCCCCCTCGATCGGCGACTGGACCTGGCCGCTCTCGATCTCTCCCGTACCGATCGCCTTCGCGGTGGCCGTGGTCGCCCTGGCCGCGTTCATCGCGTGGGGCCTGCGCCGCCAGCGTCACGGTCTTTCGACGCTCCTGGCCTTCGATCTGTTCCGGATCACCTCGTTCCGCAACGGCAACATCGCCGCGGCGGTCGTGTCTCTGGGCGAGTTCGGCATCATCCTCGCCCTCCCCCTCTGGCTGCAGTTCGTCGTCGGCTTCGACGCCCTGCAGACGGGCCTGCTGCTGCTCGCGTTGGCGGTCGGGTCGTTCGTGGCCAGCGGGGTCGCGGGCGCTCTGAGCGGCAAGGTCGCTCCGGTCTGGATCGTGCGCGGCGGCCTTCTCGCCGAGATCGTCGGCGTCGCCGGCGTCGCCTTCACCATCGGGCCGGACGCCGTCTGGGGCCCGCTCATCCCCTTCCTGTTCGTGTACGGCCTCGGCGTGGGCCTGGCGACAGCGCAACTGACGGGCGTGGTCTTGGCCGACGTCCCGCCGTCCGCGAGCGGCCAGGCCTCCGGCACCCAGTCGACGTCGCGACAGCTCGGAGCGGCGCTCGGCGTCGCGATCCTCGGCACCGTGCTGTTCTCGACCACGGCGGGGGTGTTGGCATCCACTCTCGACGATCGCGGCATCGCCGCAGCCGAGCGCGATCAGGTGGTGTCGCAGGTCGTCGACAGCGCCGGAGCGGCGATCGCGGGCCTCGATGCGTCTCCCGACACCCGTGACCTCGCGATCAACGCCCGCGCGGCGTTCAGTGACGGCACGAAAGCCGCGGCTTTCACGGCCGCCGCATTCCTCACCCTGGGACTCGTCTCGACGCTGACGCTCGGGGCGGGCGCGCGTCGCCGCGAGGACAGCGAGGTGCGAGCCGATTAGTCCATTCACCCGAATGAATGCCATATCTCCGGGGGGCTGTCAAGCCGAAAGCCGCAGCGCGAAACGACCCGGTCGCTCCACTATCGTGCGGGTGTCTGATTCGCTTACTGATCTCGTGGGGAGATTCATCATGTCGAAATTCACACGCCGTTCCTCTCGCATCGCCACCGCGATCGCCGTACCCGCCGCCTTCATCGCGGCCGGCGTCCTGGTGTCGACGAGTTCATACGCCGCCTTCTCAGACACCGCGTCGAACCAGCAGAACAGCTGGCGGGCGGGCACCGTCCAGCTCGACGACGACGATGCCGGCCGCGCCCTGTTCACCGCGGACAACGCCAAGCCCGGCGACGGCGGGACGAACTGCATCGCCGTCACCTCGACCGGAAGCCTGGCCTCGCAGGTGCGCCTGTACGCCGACGACGTGTCAGGAACCGCGGGCCTGGCCGATCACCTGGTCCTCCGCGTCGAGCAGGGGACCGGCGGCGGGTACGGCACCTGCGATGGCTTCACTTCGCAGAGCACGGTGTTCGACGGCCGCCTCTCGGACTTCACCGGCACCCACTCCTCGTACGGCTCGGGCGCCGCCACCTGGAGTCCGGCCGGAGGCGCAGGCGAGACGCGCACCTTCCGCATCACGTGGAAGCTCGCCGACGATGCCCCGAACGCGGTCCAGGGCGGAACCGCCTCGACCTCGTTCGTGTGGGAAGCACAGAACAGCTGAGTCGGTGCGTTCCCGTCGCATCATCCTCCTCGCGGGGGTGGCGACGGCGCGGGCGATCGTGACGCTGGTCCTGACGTTGGCGTTCTGGGCAGCGGCCCCCGCAGCCCTGGGGTGGATGCCCACCACCGTGATGACGGCGTCGATGTCGCCTGCCATCGAGCCGGGCGACGTCGTGGTGTCGCGCCCCGTTCCGCGGGAGGCCCTCCTCCCCGGGCGGGTCGTGCTCGCAACCGATCCCGACCGGGGCGACCGCCTGCGCCTGCACCGCGTCGCCGAGGTCGGCGCCGAGGGCGAGCTCGTCACGAAGGGCGACGCCAACCCCGCCGCCGACTCGACCCCGCTGCGCCCCGATGCCGTCCTCGGCATCGGGGTGCTGCGGGTGCCCGTGATCGGGCTGCCGATCGTCTGGGGGCGCACCGGCCAGGTCGTCCCGCTCGCGGGCGTTGTCGCCGGATTCGCCCTCTGCCTCGCTGTCGCCCTCCGCCGCGGGGTCGACGATGGCCCCGACGAGCCGTCGCCGCCCCCGGACGACACCCCGCCGACCCGTCGGGCACTGCGCGGGCGACCGGCGAGGACACGCCTGTTCACCCGCGGCCTCGGTTTCGCGGTCGTCCTCGCGACAGCGGGGGTGGCCATGAGCACCCCGGCCTCAGCCTCGTTCAGCGAGGAGTCCGCGGCATCCGGAAGCGTCACCGCGGGCCGTGTCACCGGTCCGTGGGCGCTCGGCTGTTACAACGACGGCGGCGCGGTGGTGACCTGGGCATACGAAGGGTGGGAGCCCCGCAGCTTCGACCTGCTGGTCAACGGACGCGTGGTGATCGCCGACATCCCGCCGTGGTTCCGGGCCGCGCGCGTCCTGAACGACGGCTCGTACTCGCTGTTCCGCACCGACCGAGTGACCGTGCGCACGAATGTGGGCGAACAGTGGTCGGCCGAGTCGGGCGAGGGCGTTCCCGTGGGCGGCGTCCTGTTCGGGTTCGGACGGCCGTTCTGTCGGTGAGGAGGGGTGGTCTCGCCCGCGCGCACCCTCAGCGGCATCCCGCCCTCTTCAGCTGAGGACGCACGAAGGACCGAGGGTGCGCAACGCGCGTCACACGCGCGCGTCGACCGCCTGATCCGCCACCGGCACGAGCCGCGTGAGCTGCGTGACGTGGCGGGGCTCGAGCTCGGCGAGCGACGAGACGCCCAGCAGGGTCATCGTGCGCTCGATCTCGCTGCGCAGGATCGCGATCGTGCGGTCGACGCCCTGGCGCCCACCGGCCATGAGGCCGTACAGGTACGCGCGGCCGATCAGGGTGAACTTCGCACCGAGGGCGATGGATGCCACGATGTCGGCGCCGTTCATGATGCCGGTGTCCACCATGACGGTGGCGTCCTTTCCGACCTCGCGCACGACCTTCGGCAGCAGGTGGAAGGGGATGGGGGCGCGGTCGAGCTGGCGACCGCCGTGGTTGGAGAGCACGATGCCGTCGACGCCCTGGTCGACCAGGCGCGCGGCATCCGTCACGTTCTGCACGCCCTTGACGACGATCTTGCCGGGCCACATCCCCCGGATGATCTCGAGGTCGTCGTAACTGATCGTGGGGTCCATCGCCGCGTTCAGCAGTTCGCCGACGGTTCCGCCCGTGGTGCTCAGCGAGGCGAACTCGAGCTTGGGCGTCGTGAGGAAGTCGATCCACCACCAGGGGCGCGGGATCGCGTTGACGATCGTGCCGACGGTGAGCTGCGGCGGGATCGAGAACCCGTTGCGCTTGTCGCGCAGGCGCGCCCCGGCGATGGGCGTGTCGACGGTGAACATGAGGGTGTCGAAGCCTGCCCGCGCGGCGCGTTCGACGAGTCCGTACGAGATGTCGCGCTGACGCATCACGTAGAGCTGGAACCAGTTGCGACCGACCGGGTTCGCGGCCTTCACGTCCTCGATCGAGGTGGTTCCGAGGGTCGAGAGGGTGAACGGGATGCCGGCGGCGGCTGCCGCGGAGGCGCCCGCGGTCTCGCCCTCGGTCTGCATGAGACGCGTGAAACCGGTGGGCGCGATGCCGAAGGGCAGCGCGGAGGGGCCGCCGAGGATCTCGCACGAGGTGTCGACGTCGGCGGCGGGACGCAGGATGTCGGGGTGGAACTCGACGTCCTCGAACGCACGACGGGCGCGATCGAGCGAGAGCTCTCCCTCGGCGGCGCCGTCGGTGTAGTCGAAAGCGGCCTTGGGCGTGCGCCTCTTGGCGATGGTCCGGAGGTCGGCGATGGTCAGCGCCGCGTCGAGGCGGCGCTTGCGCGCATCGAGCTCGGGCTTCTTGAACTGCATGAGCTCGAGGAGCTCGCCGACCTTGGGTAGCTGTCGCTGGACCATGGGAGATCTCTCTTTCATGTGGTCTGACCACATCGTACGCCCGCACCGAGCGGGCGGGAAGGGGTTTCAGGAACGCGGTTCGAAACGCCGCGGGGGAAAGGCCGCGGCCACGAGCGCGCGCAGATCGGCAAGCGGGGCGTCGGGCCCGAAGGCACCGAGAGCACGGGCCTGCACGAGCACGTTGCCGAGTGCCGTCGCCTCGACGGGCCCGGCCAGCACCGGCAGCCCCGAGCGGTCGGCCGTCGCCTGGCACAACAGGGTGTTCAAGGCCCCGCCGCCGACGAGATGCACGACGTCGATCTCGCGATCCGCGAGGGCCGCCGCCGTGCGCAGGGTCGTCGCGAACGCCTGGGCGATGCTCTCGACAATGGTCCGCGCGAACAACGGGCGCTCCGAGGGAGCGGGGACGTCGATCTCGAGCAGAGCGGCGATGCGCGACGGCATATCGCCGGGAGCGGCGAGCGAGGGATCATCGGCGTCGAACAGCCGACCCGGCGGTGGGACCGAACCCGCGGCGGCGAGCAGCTCACCCAGGTCGACGGGGGCGCCATCGGCCTCGGACCACGCGCGCACGGTCTCGCTCAGCAGCCACAGGCCGGTGACGTTGTGAAGGAAGCGGATGCGCCCGTCGACACCGCCCTCGTTGGTGAAGTTCGCCTCGCGGGCGGCATCCGTCACGATGGGCTCTTCGAGCTCCAGGCCCACCAGACCCCACGTTCCGCACGAGATATAGGCCGCGTGCGGCGACGACATCGGCACTGCGACCACGGCCGAGGCCGTGTCGTGCGAGCCGACCGCAACGACCGGCAGCGCGTCGAGGTCGGCGGCGAGACCCACGGTCTTACCGGGATCGATGAGCGGGGGGAGCACGGATGCCGGCAGACCCAGCACTCCGGCGAGCGCGGCGTCCCACTCCCCCGTGTGAACGTCGAGCAGACCGGTCGTCGAGGCGTTGGTGCGCTCGGCGACGCGGCGACCCGTGAGGCGCTCGGCGAACAGGTCGGGGATCAGCAGGCTCGACTCGGCGGCGGCGAGCTGCGCGTCCGCGGCGTACTGGTACACCGTGTTGAAGGGCAGGAACTGCAGGCCGTTGCGGCGGTAGAGCTCGTCGAAGGGAACGATGGCGTGCACGGCATCCACCCCGCGCGCAGTGCGCTCGTCGCGGTAGTGGAAGGGCTCCGCGACGAGTTCGCCGTTGCGCAGCAGCCCGTAGTCGACCGCCCACGAGTCGATGCCGACGCTCTCGATCGCGGGCTCGCGGCGCAGCGCCTCGGCGAGACCCGCGCGCACATGACCCCAGAGCGCCTCGATGTCCCAGTGCCAGCCGTCGTCGCGCTCGACGGGTCCGTTCGCAAAGCGCGCGACCTGCTCGAGCTCGAGCACTCCCGCGCCGACGCGGCCGATCATCACGCGACCGCTGGTCGCGCCGAGATCGACGGCCGCGACCGCGCGGACGGGCCGGGCCGGCGCCGCCGCGTCGACCCCGATCGACGCCGGCCCGGCGTCGTCGGACCCGGCCGACCCGGCGCTGCTCATCGCAGGAACGCCGCGGCCACGCCCGAGTCGACGGGGATGTGCAGGCCGGTCGTGCGCGAGAGCTCGGGACCGGTGAGCACGTACACCGCGTCGGCGACGTTCTCGGGCACGACCTCGCGCTTCAGGATCGTGCGGTTGGCGTAGAACTGGCCGAGATCCTTCTCGTCGACACCGTAGGTGGCGGCGCGGTTGGCGCCCCAGCCGGCGGCGAAGATGCCCGAGCCGCGCACGACGCCGTCGGGGTTGATGCCGTTGACCCGCACGCCGTGCTCGCCGAGCTCGACCGCGAGCAGTCGCACCTGGTGGGCCTGATCGGCCTTGGTCGCCGAGTACGCGATGTTGTTGGGGCCGGCGAAGACGGAGTTCTTCGACGAGATGTAGATGACGTCTCCCCCCAGGCCCTGCTCGATGAGCGCCTTCGCGGCGGCCTTCGAGACGAGGAAGGAGCCCTTCGCCATGACGTCGTGCTGCAGGTCCCAGTCCTTCTCGGTGGTCTCCAGCAGCGACTTCGAAAGCGAGAGCCCGGCGTTGTTGACGACGAGGTCGACGCCCCCGAAGGCCAGGACCGTGGCGTTGATCGCGGCCTGCACGCCCTCGGCGTCCGCGACGTTCGCCGCCACGCCGATCGCGACGTCGGTGCCGCCGAGCTCCGCCGCGGCGGCCTGGGCCTTCTCGAGGTCGAGGTCGGCGACGACGACGCACGCGCCCTCCGCGGCGAGGCGGGTGGCGATGGCCTTGCCGATTCCGGATGCCGCGCCCGTCACGAACGCGATGCGGCCCTGGTGGGTCTTGGGCTTCGGCATCCGCTGCAGCTTCGCCTCTTCGAGCGCCCAGTACTCGATGCGGAACTTCTCGGCATCCGAGATCGGAGAATACATCGACAGGGCCTCCGCCCCGCGCATGACGTTGATGGCGTTGACGTAGAACTCCCCCGCCACCCGCGCGGTCTGCTTGTTCGCGCCGTACGAGAACATACCGACGCCGGGGACCAGCACGATGAGCGGGTCGGCGCCGCGGATCGCGGGGCTGTCGGCGTCGGCGTGTGCGTCGTAGTACGCCTGGTAGTCCTCGCGGTAGGCGACGTGCAGCTCCTTCAGGCGCGCGATCGAGTCCTCGACCGAGGCGTCGGCGGGCAGGTCGAGGATCAGCGGCTTGACCTTGGTGCGCAGGAAGTGATCGGGGCAGCTCGTGCCGAGAGCGGCGAGGGCGGGAGCCTTCTCGGATGCCAGGAAGTCGAGGACGACGTCGGAGTCGGTGACGTGACCGACCATCGGCTTGTCGGTCGAGGCGAGACCGCGGATGGTGGGGGCCAGGGCCGCTGCCTTCGCGCGACGCTCGGCCTCAGGCAGGGCGGCGAAGCCCGCGCGCACCCCGCCGAACGGCTCGGTCACGCCGTGCTCGTCGATGTAGGTCTGTGCGGTGTCGATGATCCACAGACTGTTGCGCTCCGCCTCCTCGGACGTGTCACCCCACGCCGTGATGCCATGACCGCCGAGGATCGTGCCGATCGCCCGCGGGTTCTGCTCCTTGATCGCCGCGATGTCGAGACCCAGCTGGAAGCCGGGGCGACGCCACGGCACCCACACGACCTTGTCGCCGAAGATCTCGGTCGTCAGCGTCTCTCCGTCGGCTGCGGTGGCGATCGCGATGCCCGCGTCGGGGTGCAGGTGGTCCACATGCGCGGCATCAACGAGGCCGTGCATCGCGGTGTCGATCGAGGGGGCCGCCCCGCCCTTGCCGTGAAGGCAGTAATCGAAGGCGGCGACCATCTCGTCTTCGCGGTCGATGCCGGGGTAGACGTCGACGAGCGCGCGCATGCGGTCGAGGCGCAGCACCGCGAGGCCCTTCTCGGTCAGCGTGCCGAGGTCGCCGCCGGAGCCCTTGACCCACAGCAGCTCGACCGGCTGGCCGGTGACGGGGTCGATGTCGGTGCCCTTGGCGGAGGTGTTGCCACCGGCGTAGTTGGTGACCTTCGAGTCGGAGCCGAGGCGGTTGCTGCGCGCCACGAGGCTCGCGGCGGTGGAGGTGGTCATGTCGTTGTCCCTTGTCGTCGTGTCACGGGTCATGTCGGGGGCGCCGCACTCGCGACGCTGTTGCCGTGTTTCGGGTGTCCCCCGCCGTTGAGCGTCCAGAACACCCGGACGATCTTCCGGACAGTCCGGGTGTTCTGGACACTCGGGGCGCGTGGCGCAAGGCGCCCGGGGGGGGACCCGGGGCAGCGGGGTGACGCGCTGCCTCGGGAATCGGTCAGGCGCCCCAGCCGGCCTGGGTGCCGCCGACGCGCTCTTCGGCGATGCGGTCCAGGTGGCCGGATGCCGCGAATGCGGCCATCGGGTCGGCGGGAAGGCCCCGCGACTCGCGCCACTCGGCGAGAGCCGGGCGGACGTCGGTGTAGAACGCATCCATCAGGACGGCGTTGGCACCGAGCACGTCGTTCGCCCGCTGCGCCGCATCGAGGGCATCTCGGTCGACCAGCAGCGCGCGGGCGGTCATCTCCTGCACGTTCAGGACCGAGCGGATCTGCCCGGGGATCTTGTCCTCGATGTTGTGGCACTGGTCGAGCATGAAGGCGACGTCGGGGTTGTTCAGCCCCCCGCCGCGCACGACCTCGGTCAGGATGCGGAAGAGCTGGAAGGGGTCGGCCGAGCCCACGATGAGGTCGTCGTCGGCGTAGAAGCGCGAGTTGAAGTCGAACGAGCCGAGCTTTCCGAGGCGCAGCAACTGCATGACGATGAACTCGATGTTCGTGCCCGGCGCGTGGTGGCCGGTGTCGAGGCACACCATCGCCTTCTCTCCCAGAGAGGCGACCTGGGCGTACGAGGTCCCCCAGTCGGGAACGTCGGTGTGGTAGAACGACGGCTCGAAGAACTTGTACTCCAGCACGAGGCGCTGGTCGTCGCCGAGGCGGGCGTAGATCTGCTGCAGCGAGTCCTGCAGGCGGTCCTGACGGCCGCGCATGTCGTTCTGGCCGGGGTAGTTCGAGCCCTCGGCGAGCCAGATCTTCAGGTCGCGCGAGCCCGTGGCATCCATCACGTCGATGCAGTCGAGGTGGTGATCGATGGCCTTGCGGCGGATCCGCTCGTCGTGGTGGGTGAGGGCGCCGAACTTGTAGTCCTCGTCCTGGAAGGTGTTGGAGTTGATCGTGCCGAGGCTCACGCCCAGATCTTCGGCGTGACGACGCAGGGCGCCGAAGTCGTCGACGAGATCCCACGGGATGTGCAGTGCGACGCTCGGCGCGAGAGCGGTCAGACGGTTGACCTCTGCCGCGTCGGCGATCTTCTCGAACGGGTCGCGCGGGGTGCCGGGGGTCGGGAAGACGCGGAAGCGGGTGCCGGAGTTGCCGAAGGCCCAGGAGGGCAGTTCGATCGCCTGCCCCTCGAGGGCGGTGAGGATCTCGGGGCGGAGAGTGGCCATGGGGGACGCTTTCTGTCGAGGGCCGCAGGACAGCAATGTCGCCGAGCGGACGTCCGGTTATGAATCGTTTCATTGCAGCGTAGGCGCTATCGGCGGCCCGCGCAACAGGCGCGCACCTCGGAGCACGGCTGCGATATCGTCGTCGAATCATGACGGTGAAGATCAAAGACGTCGCCGCCCACGCCGGCGTCTCGGTGGGAACCGTCTCGAACGTCCTGAACGGTCGCGACACGGTCTCTCCCGACGCCGCCGAACGGGTGCGAGCCGCGATCGACACGCTCGGGTACGTCCGCAACGACGCCGCCCGACAGCTTCGCGCCGGCCGCAGTCGCGCCATCGCCCTGATCGTGCTCGACGTGGGAAACCCGTTCTTCGCCGCCGTCTCGCGCGGCGCCGAGGCCCGAGCGGCGCACGACGGGCTCGTCGTCCTGCTGGGCTCGAGCGGTGCCGACCGCGACCACGAGCGCCTCTACCTGGACCAGTTCGTCGAGCAACGGGTCGCCGGGATCCTCCTCACCCGCGCCCAGGCAGACGGCGATGTGGTGGCGCGCCTCGCTGCCGCCGGCATCCCCCTCGTCCTGGTCGACGAACAGGTCGGCGACCACGACGTGAGCACCGTCTCGGTCGACGACGTCGAGGGCGGCTACCTCGCCGTCGCCCACCTCCTCGCCCGGGGAAGGCGTCGGATCGCCGTCGTGGCCGGCCCCCTCTCGACCCGCCAGGTGGCGGACCGCCTCGCCGGGGCACGACGAGCGGTCGCCGAGGTCGCCGGAGCCACCCTCGAGATCATCGAGACCGATGCCATGACCGTGCTGGCCGGGCGGGCCGCCGGCGAACGTCTGCGCGAACGCGAGGATCGCCCCGATGCGATCTTCGCCGCCAACGACCTGCTCGCCGTGGGCATCCTCCAGGCGCTCACGATGCTGGGTGATGTGCACGTGCCCGACGACATCGCGCTCGTGGGGTACGACGACATCGATTTCGCGGCCGCGGCCGTCGTGCCCCTCACCTCGGTCCGCCAGCCCGCCGAGGCGCTCGGGTTCGCCGCGGTCGACCTGCTCTTGCGCCAGCTCGACGGCGGACTCGACCCCGCCGAGCGGCAGGTGCGATTCCGCCCCGAACTGGTGGTGCGGGCCTCGAGCGGGTGACGCCGCCCGCCCGGGCCCCGCGCCACGATCAGGCCACCAGGTGGGCCTGCGGCACCTCGACCTGGGCCAGGAAGGCATTGTGCTCGGCCTGCGCGCCGTACGCCGCCGAATCGCGCACGCACTCCGGGCACCAGTGCCCCGCGGTGAGGATGAGACGCGGGCTGCCCGCGAACGTGTGACCGAACGCGCAACGCCACACCAACGGCCGAGCGACATCTCCCTTCGTCGGCGCGTCGGTGAGCAGCTCGCCCCCGCGGAAAGCCGCGGCGTCGCGGTACATCGATGCCGCCCACTCGTGCGCCGGGACCGATTCGTCGTACCCGTGCGAGAGGAAGCTCGGCGTTCGCGAGGGCTCGGGAGCCACGAACGTCGACCAGTCGCCGATCCGGCGCCGGCGCTCCTCGGAACCGAAGTACGCGGCGATCTCCTCGCGGTTGCGATGCCGGACGGCGTGCAGCGTTCCGCGCGGTTGCCCAGCCAGCCTTTTCATCACGAGGTTCTTCACGATCGCCGGTGGCACCCGGCCCGCGCTGCGCACGGACGGCGCAAGAGCCGCTTTCGCGCGCTCGAGCGCCGCGGCGAGCGAGTCTCGCCGGAACGGCACGAGCTCTTCCAGGCGATCGCTGTCGGTGTACCACTGACCGTGGAAGTTGGTCAGGGCGAACCAGTCGCGCTCGTACCAGCGGCGTATGTCGGCGACGCCGAGCGCGCCGCCGATGGCGATCTGCAGCTCCCAGTTCGTCAGGCGCCACCGCTGACCGCCGCCGATGTTGTAGACGCCACCCCAGAACTCATCGGGGGCGCCCTCGGCGATCCCCGCGAGAAGACGGGCCGAGTCGACGTCGGACGCCCACTCGAACACCCCGGCGAACGGGGAGTGCGTCATGATCGGGTCGCGGATCTCGAGCATCCCGGGGTGGAAGATGCCGGTCTGGCGCAGCCACGCCCAGCGCGGGAGGCCGGAGTCGACGAGCAGCTTCTCGGCGACGACCTTGGTCTGACCGTACTCATCGAACTGCGACACCCGGATCGGGTCGCCCACACGCCCCCAGTGCACGGGCGCCTGACGGTCGCCTGTCTCGGCGACCGAGCCGATGCCGACGACCTCGACCGCGGCCGGGTCGGGAAGAGCCTTCACCGCGCGGACGATGTTCTGCATCGACCCGACGTTCACGCGACGGGCGAGGCGCGGCTGCGCATCGGCGAGCGGGGAGACGACGGCCCCGACGTGCAGGATCGTGTCGACGCCCTCGACCGCGGCGGCCACGTCGTCATAGCGGGTGAGATCGCCCCACACGACGCGGAGGTTCGACATGTCCGAGAACTCCCGCAGGACCGCGCGGTCGGCATCGGTCGGCATGGCGAAGGCCACCACGTCGACCGCGTCGCGCTCTCGCAGTTCACGCAGGGTCGCTCGACCCCAGTTGCCTGTCGCCCCGGTCAGCAGTACGCGCCTGCGTCGACTCGCCATCGTCGTCCTCCTTCATGCGCGGGCGTGCCCGCGCTCGTGATCGTGGAAATACCGTCGGGGTGAGCCCCGCCGGGGCGGAAAGACCGCGGATGCCGTGCGCCGGGCCTCAGACCACGGCGCACACCAGCTCGTGGGAGCCGCTGTCGAGGTCGTGGCGCGTGCCGTCCGGGAGCTCGACGGTGCACGACGTCGACACCGGTACGTCGACCTCGAGCGTGAACCGCCCGTCGGCGAGCGTCCACGACGAGCGCGCTCGCCCGTACGGGGTCAGCACGCTTCCCTCGGCCGAGGTCAAGCCGCCGCCCAAGAGCGGCGCGACACGGAACCGCCGATATCCGCCTTCGAGGGGTTCGAGGCCCGCGACCCGGCGGTACAGCCACTCGCCGACGGCCCCGGCGGCGTAGTGGTTGAACGACACCATCCCCCCGCCGGAGTCCTCGTCGGATCCGCCGCCCAGATCGGCGATGTTGACCGTGCCGTCGGGGCGCAGGGCATCCCACCGCTCCCAGATCGTCGTGCCGCCGGACTCCACCATGTACAGCCACGAGGGACTCGAGGTCTGCAGCAGCAGCTCGAAGGCCTCGTCGACGCGCCCGTTCTCCGACAGGGCGAACAGCAGCTGGGGCGTTCCCGGGAAGCCGGTCGCGAGGTGGCCACCGGCCTCGGCGATGAGGCGGGAGAGGTTGTCGGCCATCGCCTCCGTCTCCTCGCCCGAGGTCATCCCGAACGCCAGCGGCAGCACGTACCCGGTCTGGAACTCGGTCTTCAGCCTGCCCCGCCCGTCGGTGAACACCTCGCGATACGCCGCGACGACCTCGCCGCGCAAGCGCCGGTATCGGACGGCGTCGTCGGCGCGTCCGAGCAGGTCGGCGATCTGCGCCACGATCGCGTAGGACTGCGCGAGATACGCGGTCGCCACCCAACGACCGCGCCGCAACCAGCCGCGCACGTCGGTGTCGGGCGCCGTCCAGTCGCCGAAGTGGAAGGGGTAGCGCCAGATCCGCCGGTTGTGACGGCCTACCGACAACAGGGCGGACCACCACCCCGCCGCCTTGAGGAACCGCTTCATCACGGGGTACTGCTCGCGCAGCATGCGCAGGTCACCGCGCGCGAGATACTCGGCCCACGGCGCGAGGATGCACACGTCGCCCCAGGTCGCCGTCGCCATCACCGGGAACGGGTTGCCGGCGCGGGGCACCACCATCGGAATGCCGCCTCCCCGGCCCTGCTCCGCGGCGACGTCGCGCAGCCATTTCGCGAGGAAGCGGCTCATGTCGAAGTTGTACGACGCGGTCGGCGCGAACACGGCGTAGTCGCCCGTCCATCCCTCGCGCTCGTCGCGCTGGGGGCAGTCGGTGGGGATGTCGACGAAGTTCGAGCGACCACCCCACTGGATCGCGGACTGCAAACGGTTGACGAGGTCGTTGCTGCACGAGAACTCCCCGGTCTCGGGGAGATCGGAGTGCAGGACCACCGTCTCGATCTCGAGGTCTTCGGGGCGGATGCCGCGGACCCCGACGTAACGGAACCCCATGTACGTCAGCCGCGGCGAATAGGTCTGCTCCCCGTCGACGCACGTGTACGTCGCGGTGGCCTTCGCCGTGCGGAGGGAGGTCACGAACAGCTCGTCGTCGACGAGCACCTCGGCGTGGCGGAAGACGACGGTCTGTCCGCGTTCGGCCCGCAGCCGCGCGCGGATCACCCCGGCGACGTTCTGGCCGAAGTCGAACACGACCTCGCCGCTGGGCGCGACCGTCTGGGCCACCGGGGTCAGCACGCGCTGGGCACGCACCGGCGCGCCGTACTGCGCCAGGATGCGGGGCCGCCCCTTCGGTGCCGTGACATCCGCTGCCTTCCACGTCTGCGCGTCGGCGGTGACGGTGGCGTCGAACGTCTCGCCGTCGTACCACTCCGCCATGCGGAATGGGCCGTCGGTGCTGACGTTCCAGTCGGGCCCGGTGGCGACGATGTCGGTGGTGCCATCGGCGTAGACGAGGTGGATCTCGGCGAGCAACGCCTGCCGATCGGCGTAGATCGTGTTCTTCCGCTTGTGGGTGAACGAGCCCACCGCCCACCCGCCGGCGACGGTCACGACCGCGGTGTTCTCTCCCTCGACCGGCGCGAGATCGTAGGTCTGGTACTGCAGCTGGTGGTGGTACGAGGTGAACCCCGGCGCGAAATAGTCGTCGCCCACCTTCTCGCCGTTGAGGTCGAACTCGTACACCCCGAGTGCGGTGACCTCGACCCACGCCCGCACCAGGCCCGGCCGCGTGTGGAACCGCCGGCGGAACACCATCGGCACCGGCGACTGCTTCGCGGGAGAGTCGTACGCGGCATCCGTGATCCATCTCGCGACCCACGGGGTGTCGAGCCGCCCGGTGCGGAAGCTCGTCGAAGCCTCGGCCCGCTCACCGGACTCCCCGGTCGCCTCGACGTGCACGGGGTACGTCGTGCGCGGCTCGAGGGGACCGTCGTAGACGGTGCCCACCTGATCGGTCGTGTCGACCCGCCAGTCGCCCACGGTGATGCGGGCGGATGCCAGGGACTCGCCCGCACGGTCGGAGTCGAGCGCGAAGGCGATGCGGGGCTGCTCGTCGGTCAGGCACCCCGAGGGCTGCGCGTCGACGGTGAGAGCGGAGATTCTCATCGAGGTGTCTTCCTGGACAGGGTGCGGAGGGCGCGGACCGGGCGCCCCTGGGCGAGTTCGGCGATGCCCCGGGCCACATGGAGCGGCATCGCCCCACCCGACGACATCGCCAGGCTCCGCAACGACTGGAACGGCATCATCCGCAGCACGAAGTGCGCGTTCTTCACGCGCGCGTCGCGCTCGGTGCCGTCGGGCAGGGCGAGGGCGCGGGTGTAGTCCGTGCGCACGCGCGACGACACGGCGCGGAGCATGACGGCGCCCCACAGGGTGCGGCGGGCGTCGGTCAGGCGCGTCTCCATCGTCAGTCGGCGCGAGGGCGACTCCGGCGGTACCGCGCGGCCCAGCAGCGCCGGGAACGCGGCCGGGAGCGTGCGCGGCGGCGTCGCGTAGGCGGCATCCACCTCCGCCGGGTACGGCGAGCGCGGGGCGCGCCCCCGGCGGACGGACAGCGGGGCGCGCAGGCGCACATCGGCAGCGGAGGCCGCGAGCAGCACCTCGTAGGCGCCGTCGTCGAGCACCCAGTCGTGAGCCTCGACGTCCCAGTACGCGAGGTCGTCGAGCGCGAACGAGAGCTCGACGTCGGCCGAGGCCCCCGCCGCGACCGGGACGCGGGCGAAGGCGCGCAGCTCTTTGTCGGCCTTGAAGACGCCGTCGCGGTTGTTGCGCACGTACAGCTGCACGATCTCGACGCCGTCGCGGTCACCGACGTTGTCGATCCGCGCTCGCACCGTCACGCGCCGGTCGGCCTCGCGGACCTCGAGGTCGCGGTAGGCGAAGCGCGTGTAGCTGAGCCCGTGGCCGAAGGGGTAGCGCAGGGTCGTGCCGGCGGCGTCGTGGAAGCGGTATCCCACGTAGATCGACTCGTAGTACAGCGCCCGCGGTCCCCGGTCGAAGTCTGCCGCGGAGCTGGCGTCGGCGGCGGTCAGCGGCCAGCTCTCGGCGAGCTTGCCCGACGGGCTGACCTCCCCGAACAGCAGTCGTGCCGCGGCCTCTCCGCCGTGCATGCCCGGCAGGTGCATGTCGAGGATCGCGGCGAGGTCGCCGGCGAAGGGCAACTCGACCGGCGCACCGGCGAACATCACGAACACCACGCGCGCTCCCGCGGCGGTGAGGCGCCGCAGCAGCCGCACCTGGTTCTCGCCCATCGCCATCGAGGGCCGGTCGAACCCCTCGCTCTCTTCGAGGTCGCTGAGCCCTCCGAAGAACAGCACCGTCTCGCCGGGGCGGACAGCCGCGACCGCCTCCGCCTCGAGCACGCCGTCGGCCCCGGCCGACATCGACCGGTACCCCCGGTGGTAGCGGTAGCCGATGCCGCGGGCATCGAACGCCTCGCGCGGAGTGACGGTACTGGTGGGGGTGATGAGCGACGAGCCCGCGCCCTGGAACCGCATCCGCTCGAACAGCTCCCCCACCACGAGAACCTCCTCCGACGCAGACAGCGGGAGGATGCCGTCGTTGGCCAGCAGCACGGCCCCGTCGGTGGCGATCTCGCGCGACAGCTCGGCGTGAGCGGCGGGGTCGTGCCGCCCTTCCGCCACGGCGCGAGGGCGCAGGATCAGCCGCAGCATGCGCCGCACCGCCTCGTCGAGCACGGCGACCGGCAGGCTGCCCTCGGCCACCGCGTCGAGCAGCGCCTGACGATTGTGCGGCGCGTCGCCCGGCATGTCGAGCTCGCATCCGGCCCACACGCTCTGCACGCGGTCGTGGGTGGCGCCCCAGTCGGTCATGACGACGCCGTCGAAGCCCCACTCGCTGCGCAAGATGTCGGTGAGCAGCTCGCGGTTGTCGGAGGCGAACGTGCCGTTCAGGGCGTTGTACGCGCACATCACGGTCGACGGCTTCGCCTCGGTCACGACGCGCTCGAACTGCCGCAGGTAGATCTCGCGCAGCGCCCGTTCGTCGACGACGCTGTCGCCGACGAAGCGGAAGTCCTCGTTGGAATTCGCGGCGAAGTGCTTGACCGAGGTGGCGACCCCTCGCGCTTCGACGGCGCGGACGAAGGCGGCGCCGAGCACGCCCGTCACCAGGGGATCTTCGGAGAAGTACTCGAAGTTGCGGCCGCAGAGCGGATTGCGCTTGATGTTGACCCCGGGAGCGAGCACCACGTCGACGCCGAGATCGACGGCCTCGGCCGCGATCGCCGCGCCCATGCGGGCCGCGTACGTTGGGTCCCACGTGCTCGCGAGCGTGACGGCCGGCGGAAACGCCGTGGAAGGCAGGTTGTTCGACACCCCGAACGCCCCCTCGACCTCACGCACCTTGCGCACGCCGTGGGGTCCGTCGGTGAGGAAGAGCGCGGGGATGCCGAGACGCTCGACCGCGTGCGTACGCCACGATTGCGATCCCTCGAGCAGGCGCACCTTCTCGGTCACGGTCAGCTCGCCGAGCAGGCGTTCGATGTCGGCCGGTGCCACCGTGTCGACGGATGTCATCTCACACTCCTGAGGGACAGGGCGAGCACGAGCGACGGCTGCGTCGTCGCACACCCCGGAGGGCCTCGCATCCCCCCATGTTACTAGCGCGCGCTACCTCTGTCGAGCGCCGGTCGAGCGAGCAACCGATCACAGGGCCGCGAGCGCCTCCCGCAGCCGGCGGGCCGCCTCGTCGTCCAGGGCTCCGGCAGCCATCGACAGCACCGTCCCGACGGGGACCGCGCGGGCCATCTCGATCATCGGGGTGTCGCCGACGCCGGGGAGGAAGCACTCCAGCACGGCGCGGGACTCCGCGGCATCCAGCACCTCCCCGAAAGGCGTCGCCGCCGGGTCGATCCACCCGGTCCACGCGATCTCCGGCTCCGGCGCGACCGGTCGTCGCACCTCGCGGCGGTCGGCATACGGGGTGCGCGGGGACGGAGCCGGGCGCGCCACGCGCCACGAATGCTCTCCGCCCTCGACCTCGCGCACGGTCCCGTCGGGCAACTCGACCCGCGCGGCAACGCCCGCCGGGAGGCCGACCTCGACGACCACCTCGTGCCCCTCGAGCGTCCACCGACTGCGCACGCCGCCGCGGACCGTGTCGAGCGCCCCCTCGGCCCACGTGAGACGGTCGTCGAGGTGCGGCCGGATGCCGACGCGCGCGTAGCCCGGCGCGAGCGGGCGGATCCCGGCGACGTATTCGTGCAGGAAGGCGATGACGGCGCCCTTGGAGTAGTGGTTGAGCGATTCGTGGGGGCGGCCCTCGGCATCCACCCCGTTCCACGCCTCCCACACCGTGGTCGCCCCGCGTTCGAGCATGACCATCCACCCGGGCTCGCCGGTCTGGAACAGGAGATTGAAGGCGACGTCGGCGTAGCCGTGGTCGGCGAGCACCGGCAGCAGCATCCCGGTGGAAAGGAACCCGGTCGCCAGGTGCGTGCCGTTCTCTTCGATCAGGCGCACGAGAGCGTCGGCGACCCGGGCGACGAGGTCGTCGGGGATCAGGCCGAAGGCGAGGGCGCGCACGTGGTTCGCCTGGGTCGGCACCGTCAGCTCTCCCTCGCGCAGGAACTCCCGACGCCAGGCGGCGGTGACGCGATCGGCCAACAGTCCATACGACGCGGCGGTCTCGGCATCGCCGACGACGCGCGCGGCATCGCTGACGATGCGGGCCGAGCGGGCGAGGTAGGCCGTGGCCACGATCCCGGGGTCGCCCTGGGGAGAGAACACCGTGTCGGGCTCGAGCCACTCCCCCCAGTGGAACCCCGCATCCCACAGGTAGCGCTCGTGCGCGAGCGGCTGCGCGTTCGCGGCCACACGCGAGGGGTGGCGCTCCGACGCGGCCACCCCGGCGGCGTAGTCGACCCACCGCCGCATCATCGGCAGGTGCTCGGCGAGCTGCGCGGTGTCGCCGTAGGCGCGGTACAGCTCCCACGGCACGATCGTGGCCGCGTCCCCCCAGCCCGCCGATCCGTCGAACGAGATCGGAACGACCGGATCGGGCTCGATGCCGCAGTCGGGCGCGACGTTGGTGATCATGCCGTCGGGGCGCTGATCGTCGGCGAGCGACCGCAGCCACTTCGCGGCGAAGCCCGAGATGTCGTCGAGGTAGGCGGCACTCCGGGCGAAGATCTGGAAGTCGCCGGTGTACCCCCACCGCTCGCGTTGCGGGCAGTCGGTGGGGATGTCGAGGGTGTTCGCGCGCCAGCTGGCCACGGCGATGCGGTGCAGCGCGTCGACGTCGGCACTGCTCGAGGCGAAAGTGCCGGTGTGCGTCAGGTCGGAGCGCACCTGCACCGCCGTGATGTCGGCCGCGTCGAGGTCGGCGGCGAGACCGTCGACGGCGACGTAGCGGAAGCCGTGACTGGTGTGGCGCGGTTCGAAGACGTCGGTCTCCACGCCCCGCGAGACGACCGTGTCGATCTGACCGACCGGCAGGGTGGGAAGCCCCGGCATGACGGTGATGTCGAGGTGCGCCAGCGTGAGATCGCCGTCGGCGTCGAGAGCCTCGCCGTGCGTGAGGGTGACGACCGTGCCGGCCGGGCCGAGCGCGGCCAATCGCACCCACCCGTTGAGGTTCTGCCCGAAGTCCACGATCTGCCTCCCCGACCCCAGGCGACTGACGCGGACGGCCGGGTACCGCTCGCACATCCGCACCGGCGGTGCCACCGGCCACACCAGGCGCGAGCGACCGGCGGTAAGGGGATCGGATGCCGGGACCACCGGCATCCATTCCGTTCGGCCCCGGCGACGGAGGTCGCTCGTCTGCCCGTCCATGAGGTCTGCGGCGACGACCTCGCCCACGCCGCACTGCCACGCGGTATCGGTGCGCACGTGCACGACCCCGTCGGGGGTCTCGGCGTCGAGTGCGGCGATCACCGCGGTCTCGGTACCGAAGCTGTCGGGCACACGGTGGGCTCCCGTGCGGCCGCGGAACCAGCCGTCGCTGACGACGAGGACCACCTCGTTCTCGCCCACGCGAAGCAGGTCGGCGACGTCGTAGCGCTGCACCTGCAGCGTGCGGTGGTAGCTGGTGATGCCGGGCGTGAACTGCTCGTCGCCCACGCGGATGCCGTTGACGAACGCCTCGTACACGCCGTGCGCCGTGACCGTCAGCCAGGCGCTGCGTGCCGGGGCCGACAGCGCGAACCCGCGTCGGAACTCGTAGGCGGGGCGTCGGCCGGCGGGCTGCGGGGCGTCGGGCGTCGTGATCCACTCCGCGTCGCGGAGGAGATCGGCGGGGGTGGTCGAGGTCACGGAGAGACCCTTCGGTCAGGCGCGGAGCGCGGCGACGACGGCCCGCAGCGCGCGGGACGACTCGGGGGTGGCGGTGCCCATGAGGCCGACGGCATGGTTTCCGTCGGGCTCGTAGGTGAGGGTGCCCGCGTTGCCCGCCGCGCGCAGACGGCGGTACGTCTCGAGGGCGTCGGGCAGCAGCAGGTCACGGCCGCCCGTGACGATGTGCACGGGCGGGAGATCGTCGAACGGACCGTTGAGCGGACTGACGAGCGGGTCGGCGGTCGAGGTATCGGCGGCCCACGCGCGCCCCCACTGACGAAGCTCGTCGACCCGCAGAATGACGTCCCCGTGCTCCATCTCGTGCGATGCGGGGTGGCTCATCTCGACGTCGACCCAGGGGTTCAGCAGCACGGCACCGGCGACCCCCTCCGGGTGCCGCTGCAACACGCTCAGCGCGAGTCCGCCGCCCGCGGAGTCGCCGGAGAGGAACACGGCCCCTGGCCCGCGCGCGGCAATCTCGGCCGCCAGCACCTCGGCGACCAGCGCGTGCGCGCGGTGCACGTCGCCCGCCGGGGCGACCTCGTACAACGGCACCACGACATCGACTCCGGCACGCTCGGCGAAACGCGCCGCCGCGCTCCAATGGGAGGCGGTGATCGGGTGGGCGTAACCGCCGCCGGCGAGGAAGATCAGGCTCCTGACGGCGGGGCGGGCGCGACGAAGCGTGACGACGGGGGAGCCGTCGACGACGGTGCGTTCGATGCGCCACCGCTTGCGGACCGCGGCGGGAATCTCGGCGGGGGCCGGAACGCCCTCGCGCCGACGACGCGCCACCTCGTCGTCGACGTTCGAGGGCGTCGACGAGATGACGCGTCGGAGGATCGCCTCGAGGACGAGTGCTCGGAAGGACATGCGGTTCTCCTCAAGGAGAGAAAGAGAGCGGGATGATGACGGGGTCGGCGCGGGTGGCGTGCGCCCGATGCCGGCCGCTCACGGGGATCGGGCGGGCGCGGGCGGTCACCCGTCGTTCACCCCGTCACGGGGAACGGCAGGTCCAGGGTGGTCTCGACGCGGATGTCATCGCTCGCGAGACCGACCAGCACGGTCAGCGGCCCCGCCTCCACGCCCCGGACGCCGTCGATGCCGGTGTACGCGAGGCGTGCCACCGGGGCCCCCAGCCGCACCTCGACCGTCGCCCCGGCCTCGATCTGCACGCGCCGGAAGTCGATGAGCTGACGAACGGGGCGCACCACCGTCGCATCCTCATCGCGCACGTAGAGCTGCACGACCGTCGCGCCGTCGGTGTCGCCGGTGTTCGTCACGCGGACGACGACCGCGATCTCGGAGCGATCGCCCTTCGGCACGAGAGCCGCCGACTGCTCCTGCACCTCGAAGCGGCTGTAGCTCAGACCGTGGCCGAACGCGAAGAGAGGCGACTGCTCCTCGAGATCGACGTAGCCGTGCCGCGTTCCCGTGGGGTGGGCGTACCCGCTGCCGAAGGAGTGGCCGTGGTAGAGCGGGACCTGTCCGATACGGCGCGGGAAGGTCGAGACGAGCTTGCCGCTCGGGTTCACCCGCCCGGTCAGGGCTCCGGCGATGGCGGGGGCCGCGTGCGGGCCCAGAAGCGGCGCCAGCAGCACGGCATCCACGCCCCGCAGGGCGTCTTCGAGAATGAGCGGCCGCCCCGACACGACGACGGCGATGACGCGCTTGCCGGCGCGCACGAGGGCCTGGAGCACCTGCTCCTGGTTTCCGGGAAGCTGAGTGCGTGTCGTCGTCCTCCCCTCCCCCGCGGTGTGGTTGCCCACCCACGCGGTCCGTTCGCCGACGACGGCCACCACCGAGTTGACGCCCCGCAGCCCCTCGACGAGGGCGGCCTCGTCGAGAGGGGTGGCGTCGAGGTCGGGCGTCCCCCAGTCGAGGTGCGTTACCTCGGGGTCGAGTGTGCGAAGAGCGCCGAGAACCGTCGTCATCTCGGGATGCAGCTCGCGGGCACGCGCTTCGAACGCCCCCTCGATCCCCGGCAGACGCAGCTGGAACAGGTCGGTGAAGATCGTCGTCGCGGGGTCGAGCCCTTCGACCTGCCCACCCATGATCATGCCGATCGCGAGCGGCTGCTCCTCGTTCGATGCCGAGGTGTAGGCCCCGAAGTGGATGCGGACCTCGTCGGCGAGCGAGCCGACGACCGCCACCCGGTCGAGAGACGACAGCGGGAGCGCGGCGTGGTCGTTGCGCAGCAAGACGAGGGCCTGCTCGGCGATGGTCGCCGACACCCGCTCGGCCTCCCCCGACGACGGCGCCCGCGACGGACGACGCGAGTGGCCCGGAACGAGGCCCATGTGCTCTTTCAGACGGAGCACTCTCCTCACGGCGTCGTCGACGACCGCCTCGTCGAGGCGGCCCGCGCGCACCTCGTCGGCGAGCGCCAAAAAGGTCTCGTTCCCGGGCAGTTCGACGTCGAGGCCGGCGTCGAGCGCCTGCGCCGCGGCCCGACCGGGCGTGACGGCCGTGTGGTAGATCTTCAGCAGCATGCTGACCGCGTCGTAGTCGCTCACGACGAGGCCGTCGAAGCCGAGCTGGTCGCGCAGCAGGTCTTTCAGCAGCCAGCTGTTCGCCACGGCGGGCACGCCGTCGATCTCGTTGTACGAATTCATCACCAGGCTGAGCCCGGCCTCCGCGATCGCCCGGGCGAACGGGACGGCGTACACGTCGGCGAGCTCGCGTCGGCCGATGCCCGCCCGCGCTTGATTGAGCCCGCCCTCGGAGGCCCCGTAACCGGCGAAGTGCTTCGCCGTCGCGAGCACCGAGCGCTGCGGGCCGTGCACCCCCGACACGTAGGCGACGCCCAGGCGAGAAACCACCTCGATGTCTTCGCCGTAGGTCTCGTGAACGCGCCCCCACCGCAGGTCGCGGGCGATGTCGAGCACCGGAGCGAAGGCGAGGTGCACCCCCGCCCGGTGCATCTCGTCACCGACCGTACGACCCACCTCGCCGACGAGAGGGGGGTTCCAGGTGGAGGCCTGCGCCCAAGCGGTCGGGAACTGCGTGCCCTGCGCGTGCAGGAAGCCGTTGATCCCCTCGCCGTGGACGAGAGCGCCGATCCCGAAGGGGCTCGTTTCGCGCACGTGCTGCTGCAGGGTCGCGAGCTTCGCGCCGAACGAGTCGAGACGAGGGTCGAGCAGCCACGAGAGCGAGAGGTGCCCCACCCCCTCGGGGCGGATCGCTCCGACGCGGGCCAGATCGAATCGCGCCACCGGCGGCTCACCGGGCGGAGGAGGTGTCATATCGATCAGATCGAAGATCGACAGACCCTGCAGCTGCGCGACCTTCTGGTCGAGGGTCAGAGCGCGGAGGATCGCGGAGAGATCGGCCATGGTTCTCAGGCGGCCGGCGCGGGCGTCTTGCTCAGGTCGATCAACTGCTCCAGAGCCTCGATCGGGATCGCCCCGTTGGTGAAGACGAGGAACTGCTGCATGGGCATCGACTCGACCATCCTGAGCCCGTCGGCGTTCTGCTCGGCCTGCGCGGCCTGTTCGGGGCTCATGGATGCCGCGAGCCCCGCCATCAGCTGGGGTCCGACGACGGGGTGGCCGAACCAGTCGCCCACCGTCGACTCCATGGTGAGCTCGCGCACGATCGCGTCGCCGGTCAGGGTCACCGTCTGCGCGGCGACGACGCTCGACGCGTCATCGCCCACTTCGATCGCGTACGCGCCGCCGGGAACCACCCAGTCACCGATCTCGACGTCCCAGTAGGCGAACGCGCGGCGGTCCAGGCGCAGCGCGACGCGGCGGGTCCTGCCGGGCTCCAGCGACACCTTCTCGAAGGCGCGCAGTTCGCGCAGCGGCCGGCGCACCGGTCCGGTCGTCGTCGAGACGTACACCTGCACGACGTGCTTGCCGGCGCGGTCTCCGGTGTTGGTGACGGTGACCTCGACGTCCACCGCGTCGTCGCCGACGGCCCGGGCTTCCACGGCATCCGTCCGGAACGTCGTGTACGACAGGCCGTGCCCGAAGGGGTATCGCACGGGAACACCCGCCGTGACGTAGTGGCGGTAGCCGACGAACACGCCCTCTCCGTAGCGCACGTGGCCCTGTTCGCCCGGGAAGTTCAGGAAGCTCGGGTTGTCCTCCAGGCGCAGGGGGATGGTCTCGGCGAGGTGGCCCGAGGGGTTGACCGTTCCGAAGAGCACGTCGGCGATCGCGCCGCCGCCGGCCTGACCGAGCAGCCAGGCCTCGGCGATCGCGGCGACGTCGTCGTGCCAGCCCTCGAGCGAGACCACGCCTCCGTTCGAGAGCACGACGACGGTGGGGGTTCCGGTCGCGGCGACGGCCCGGATGAGGGCGACCTGCGCTTCGGGAAGCAGGAGGGTGTCACGGTCGAAGCCCTCGGACTCCTCGCGGTCGCCGAGCCCGGCGAAGACGATCGCGACTTCGGCGGCGCTCGCGACCTCGACGGCCGCGGCACGCAGGGCCTCGACCTCGGACGCGGAGGCTTCCGCCTCGAGGGGGAAGCCGGCGGCGGCCGAGACGCGGGACCCGCGGTCCTCGGCGAGCGCGCGGATCTCGTCGAGAGCGACGTCGACGCGGGTGGGGTTGATGTGCGAGCTGCCGCCGCCCTGGAAGCGCGGCGCGGTCGCGAAGGCACCGACGACGGCGATCGAGGCGCCCTCCGCCAGCGGCAGGACCCCCTCGTTCTTCAGCAGAACGATCGAGTCGGCCGCGGCGCCGCGCGCGAGGGCGTGATGACCGTCGACGTCGAGCTCGTCGGTCGCGTCGTGCGGGAGCTCGGTCAGACGCAGCACGCGCCGCACCGAGGCGTCGACGAGGGCCTCGTCGAGACGGCCTTCGCGCACGGCCGCGACGATCTGCGCGTCGGTGGCGCCGTTGCTGCCGGGCATCTCGAGGTCCATGCCGGCGCGCACGCCCTCGACGCGGTTGTTGACGGCACCCCAGTCCGAGACGACGGCGCCGTCGAAGCCCCAGTCCTCGCGCAGGACGCGGGTGAGCAACCAGGGATTGTGCGAGGCGTAGACGCCATTGACCTTGTTGTACGAGCACATCACCGTCGCCGGGGCCGCCTCGGTGACGACGCGCTCGAAGGCGGGCAGGTAGATCTCGCGGAGGGTGCGCTCGTCGACGTCGGCGCTCACGCGCATGCGTTCGGCCTCCTGGTTGTTCGCCGCGAAGTGCTTCACCGAGGCACCCGGGCCCGCGCTCTGCAGACCCTGCACGTGGGCGGTGCCGAGCACACCCGAGACGAGCGGGTCTTCCGAGTAGTACTCGAAGTTACGCCCGCACAGCGGGGAACGCTTGATGTTGATGCCCGGGCCCAGCACGACCGACACGCCGAAAGCCACGCCCTCCTCGCCGACGGCCTGACCGACGGCCCGGGCGAGATCGCGGTCCCAGCTGGAGCCGATCGCGACCGCCGGGGGGAAGCAGGTCGAGGGCAGGCTGTCGTGGATGCCGAGGTGATCGGCGAGTCCCGCCTGGCGACGGATGCCGTGCGGGCCATCGGTCAGGACGATCGAGGGGATGCCGGCTTCAGCGATCTCCTTCGTCGACCAGAAGTCACGGCCCGAGAGGAGGGAGGCCTTCTGCTCGAGTGTCAGCTGCGAGATGTCGATGCTCATGGGATTCCTTCTTCAGACGCGGGAGAGGGCCGAGGCGAGGTCGTCGCGCAGCTCGTCGGACGCGCCGGGCACGTACTCGAGCATCGTGTTGACGGTCATGAACGCCGCCTCGGGCGCGGTGCCGTCGAGCGGCACCCCGGGAAAGTGCGAGGAGAAGGCGCCGAAGAACGCCCGCCAGGCGGCCGCGTCGTCGGCGATCTCTTTCAGGGTGGAATCGAGGCCGTAGTTCCCGCGCGTGACGGCGGGCACGGCGTAGGTCCAGCGATGGTCGCCGGCGGTCACCTCGTGCGTCTCACCGGCGGGATGCAGCGGCAGGACGACCTCGGCGACGGTCCCCGCGGGGACGGTCACCGCCAGGGTCATCTGCTCGCCCTCGCGCGTCCATGACACCGCCACGTCGCCGGCGTCGACGGTGTGCCGCAGTCGCGCGGACGTGAGACCGCCGCCCACGAGCGGGGCGATCCGCATGCGGGTGTAGCCCGGCTCCGCGGCGGTGAGTCCGCCGATGGTGCGGTGCATCCAGTCGACGACCGCCCCGAGGGCGTAATGGTTGAGCGAGGTCATTCCCGAGGGGTTGATGGTGCCATCGGGACGCACCGAGTCCCAGCGCTCCCAGATGGTGGTCGCCCCCATGGTGACCGGATACAGGAACGACGGGCACCCCGTCTCGAGCAGCAGAAGGTAGGCCTCGTCGAGATGACCGGTGCTCGAGAGCGCGTCGGTGACCAGCGGCGTCCCGGCGAACCCGGTCGAGATGCGATAGCCGGCCCGTGCGACCAGCCGTGCGAGCAGGTCACCCGCGTGCGCGCGCTGATCGTCGTCGAGGATGCCGAAGGCGATCGCCAGCGCGTACCCCGTGACCGTCTCTCCGGCCACGCGGCCCTTCTCGGTGACGTACTCGCGACGGAAGGCGGCGCGCACACGCTCGGCGAGGGCGTCGAACTCCGCCGCATCCTGTTCGTGGCCGAGAAGGCGCGCGGTGTTGGCCATCTCGCGCGTGGTCTTGCACAGGTAGGCCGAGGCGACGAGGTGACGATCGGTCTTCCCTCCCGCGGGGTTGTCGTCGGGGGCGTCGGGGTCGAGCCAGTCGCCGTACTGGAAGCCGGTGCTCCACAGTCCCTCGGCGTCGAGCAGACCCGCCACCTGACGGATGAACGTCGTCATCGAGTCGTAGGCCTCGGCGAGGATCCCGGTGTCGCCGTACTCGCGGTACAGCGTCCACGGCAGGCTCACGGCGACGTCGCTCCACAGCGCGGTCGGCGACGAGGGGGTCGAGAGCACATCGGGAACGACCCAGGGGACGAAGCCCGCCGCCTTCTGCTCCAGGGCGAGATCGCGCAGCCACGAACCCAGGACTCCGCGGACGTCGTAGAGGAAGGCCGCGCTCGGGGCGAAAGCGTTGATATCGCCGGTCCAGCCGAGACGCTCGTCGCGCTGCGGGCAGTCGGTGGGAACGCCGACGAAATTGTCGCGCATCGACCACACGGCGTTGGAGTGCAGCTGGTTCAGCAGCGGGTCGGAGGTCTCGAGCCAACCCGTCCGTCGCATGTCCGAGTGCGTGACGACGGCACGGATCGCGGCGGGATCGATCTCTCCCGGCCACCCCTCGATCTCGACGTAGCGGAAGCCGTGGAAGGTGAAGCGCGGTTCCCACGTGGACTCGCCGCCCGCCGAGACGAAGCGATCGGTCGCTCTCGCGGTGCGGATGGTCTCGAGGTCGATCTCGCCGCCCGTCATCACCTCGGCGTGACGCAGGGTGATGACCGCGCCCTCGTCGGCGGTGACGGTGAATCGCACGCGCCCCGAGAGGTTCTGACCGAAGTCGACGACGGTCTTTCCGGCCGGCGTCGTCACGATCTCGACGGGGGCGAGCTCCTCGATGCGGCGGATCGGCTCGGCGGGCGAGTCGGTGAGCGCCTCGAGCGGCCACTCGACCGTCTCGACGCCGCCCCACGTGGAGTCGTCGAACCCCGCGGCATCCCACCCCGTCGGCTCGAGCCGGGCGTCGAAGGTCTCGCCGTCGTAGATGCTGTTCTCGCGGATGCCGCCGGTGCCGGCGCGGAAAGACTCGTCGCTCGCGATGACCTCGGTGCGATCGGCGAAGGCGAGCTCGAGCTCGACGAAGAGCGCGGGCCGCTCGGCGTAGTGGTTGCGCGTGTTCTCCCACCCCAGCCGCCCCAGGGCCCATCCCTCGCCGACGATCGCCCCCAGGACGTTCTCGCCGACCACCAGATCGCCGGTCACGTCGTGCTCCGTCACCGCGAGGCGGTGACGATACGACGTCCACCCGGGAGCGAGAACCTCATCGCCCACCGCGGCACCGTTCAGCCGCGCTTCGACCACGCCGAGAGCGGTGACGCGCAGTGTCGCTCGCGCCGGGATCTCGGCGAGCGCGAACGAGCGGCGCAGGTACGCGGCGGGTTCGCCCTCGGCTCCGGTGGAGGCGGTGGGGGTGATGAAGCGACCGGGTCGATCGGTGGTCATGCGAAACTCCTGAAGGTCAGCGGACGGAGCGGATGCGGAGCACGACGAGGCCACCGAAGACGGTGCAGGCCGCGGCGATGATGTAGAGCAGCAGGTAGTTCTTCTCGCCCGCGGCCCCGACCCCGATCGCGAGGAACAGCGGGGCGATGAGCGGGGCGACCGCCTGCGGGATCGACGTGGCGAACCCGATGATGCTCATGAAACGACCGGCGTCGGTGTCGCGCTCGGGGAGCACGTCGAGCAGCAGAGCCTGGTCGACGGCCGAGAACATTCCGATGCCGATGGAACCGAGGACCGATCCGACGATGAGCATCGGCAGGTCGTTCGCGAAAGCCATGACCACGGCCCCGGCTCCGAAGATGAGTCCCGACGACAGCACGAAGATGCGGCGACGGCGGAGCTTGTCGGAGAGGAACCCGCCGCCGATCGCACCGAGGGTCACCGCGAAGATGCCGCCCAGCGAGAGGATCGCGATGGTCCCGGCGACCTCGGGAACGGTGACTCCGAGCCGCGACGCGAAGAAGAAGGCCGTGAAGGTGGTGTTCAGCGTGAGGCCGAAGTAGAAGAAGAAGCGTCCGAGCCAGTTCCAGGCGTAGTCGGGGTACCGGCGGGGATTGAAGACGAGCTTGCGCAGCACCTTGCCGATGTCGAGCTTCTCGGCGAAGGTCAGGCCGCGGGAGTCGTCTTCGTGCACGAAGAGCACGAAGAGGGTCACGAGCACGACGCCGACGGCGCCGGGGACGAGGAAGAGCAGGAGGTTGTCGCCGGAGAAGCTGCTGGCGAGGGTCACACCCAGCACGGGTGCGATCTGCGTCGCGAAGCCGGTGAGGCCGGCGACCTTGCCACGCTGACCCTCGGGGAGGCGGTCGGCCGTCGAGATCTGCAGATTGCCGAGGACCTGACCCCAGCCGAGCTGCGCGAGGATCCAGCCGACACCGAGCATGAGGACGTTGGGGGCGGTGGCCATCACGACGAGCGAGACGACGCCGAGGATCATGCCGGCGATCATGAACGGGCGGCGGCGACCGATACGGGTGCGGGTGCGATCGCTCGCGATACCGAGGAAGGGGGCGGTCAGCATCACCGCGAGGGCACCGGCGCCGGTGATGTAGCCGAGGTACTCCTCGTGGTCGGGCGCGAGTTGGCTCAGCTTGATGGCCAGCGAGATGGCCAGCGGCGTGATGAACGCCACGAACACGCCGAACTGGGCGAGAACCATGAGCCAGATGTAGCGGCGGCCGACCGGGGTCTCGGTCGTCGTGACAGCGGCACCGGGAAGATCCTCCGCCAGGACGGGGGCCGGCGGGACCGCCTGGGGCAGGGGGGTGGGAGATGCCGAGGTGGGGTCGGAGGGGGCAGTCATCGCGAGGACTCCATTGTCGAGGGGTGAGCCATGAAACGATTCATCGTTCTGGCTAGCAATGCTTGCGCGTGCAAGTCATTGGAACATATCAAGGCTCGCTTGCGCGTGCAAGTGAGAGGGCCGGCTCCATGGACTCCTCGGCCGAAGACATCCGCTTGCCCGCGCTAGTGCCAGCCGTTAGGCTTCCCGCACGCCGACGGAGGCCGCCTCCCGGCGTCGAGGAGCACCATGACCAACGCCGCGCCGCACGCCGACCCCGCACAGGACGAGGTGACCGACGTCCTCGTCATCGGCTCGGGAACGGGCCTCGCCGCGGCTCTGAGCGCCCGCGAGCAGGGGTTGTCCGTCACGGTGATCGAGAAGACCGCCCTCGTGGGCGGCTCGACCGCCCGTTCGGGGGGAGCGTTCTGGATCCCGGCGAACGAGATCCTCCGCGCCGCGGGTGCGCGCGATTCCGCCGAGCGCGCCCTGCGATACGTGCGCGCCACCGTTCGTGACACCGCGCCCGACGGCACGCTTCGCAGCTACGTGACCCACGGGGCGGCGACCGTCGCCATGCTGCAGCGCACCACCCGGATGCGGTTCTCGTGGGCGCGCGGATACTCCGACTACCACCCCGAGCTGCCGGGCGGCTCCGCGATGGGTCGCAGCTGCGAGTGCCGTCCCTTCGACACGGCCAAGCTCGGGGCGCACCGCGCCACGCTGCGCCCCGGCGTCATGGAACTGCCGATCCCCCTGCCCGTCACGGGAGCGGACTACAAATGGCTGAACCTGGCGACCCGCGTTCCGCTGCGCGGCATGACCGTGGCGGTGCGCCGCACCCTCCAAGGCATCGGCGGCCTCCTCCTCGGCCGACGTTACGCCGCCGGCGGGGTCGCCCTGGCCGCGGGCCTGTACGACGGCGCGCTGCGGGCCGGGGTGAGAATCCACCGCGAGACCGCGATGACGGATCTCGTCGTCGAGGGCGATCGCGTGGTGGGCGCCAACGTGGTGCACGCCGGGCGCACGCGCACCATCCACGCCCGCCGCGGTGTCGTGATCGCCGCGGGGGGCTTCGATCACGACCTGGCCCGCCGGCGCCGCGACCAGCTCGCGAGCCTGCAGGGGTGGAGCCTCGGCGCCGAGGGCAACACCGGCGACGGCATCGCCGCCGCGGAACGGGCGGGCGCGACGACGAGATCGATGGATCAGGCGTGGTGGTTCCCCGCGATCGCCCCCGTCGGCGGCGGCACCCCCACCGTCATGCTCGCCGAGCGCTCCCTCCCCGGCTCCTTCATGGTCGACGCCTCGGGACGACGCTTCGTCAACGAGGCCACCGACTACATGTCGTTCGGGCAGCGGGTCCAGGAGCGCGAGCGCGCCGGCGACCCCGTGGGCACGATGTGGCTCGTCTTCGACCGCGCGTACCGCCGCAGCTATCTGCTGGGAGGATCGCTGCTTCCGGGCATGCCCCTCCCGCGCGACTGGTACGCATCGGGGGTCGCGGTGCGGGCCGATTCGTGGCGCTCGCTCGCCGCACGCATGGGCGTGCCCGTCGACGCGTTCGAGCACACCGCGACCTCGTTCTGCGACGCCGCCGCGCGCGGCATCGACGACCGGTTCCACCGCGGACAGAGCGCGTACGACCGCTATTACGGCGACCCCACGGTCTCACCCAACCCGACCCTTCGCCCCCTCGACGAGCGGCACCTGTTCGCCTTGCGGGTCGTGCTGAGCGATCTCGGAACGTGCGGCGGTATCTCCACCGACGCTCGCGCGCGCGCCCTGCGCGCCGACGGCTCTCCCCTCGACGGGCTCTACGCGATCGGCAACGCCGCGGGCAACGCCTTCGGAGACCGGTACCCCGGCGCCGGGGCGACCATCGGGCAGGGCCTCGTCTTCGGACACGTCGCCGCCCTCGAGTGCGCGGGCATCGACACGGCGGAGGCACGCCGGACACGGGCGTAGCCGATCGGACCGAGCAGAGGACGCGCTGGACGATGACGACGCCCTCGGACAGGCTGGATGCCATGCCCCATGACGCCACCCCGATCCGACCGGCCCCTCGCGGCCTCCTGCGCGGCGAGCAGAGGGTGTCGGGGAGGTGAGCGGCGCCCGCGACAGCGAGACTCCCGAGCGGTCGACCCCCACCACGCGCGAACGCATTCTCGACGCCGCGTCGGCGGAGCTGGCGCGAGCCGGCTACGCCGGAGCCCGGATGGAGACGATCGCCGAAGGCGCCGGCATCCGGAAGCAGGGCAACTATCTAGTTGATTTAATCAACTGAATAGTTGACCCGATGTGTCGCCCCACCGAGCGCGCCTTCGCTCCTCACGCCCCGGGCAACCGAGAAGGCGCTGACTAAAATGTGCGGATGACCAGTCCCGGACCCGATGCGACTTCCCCGCCGTCGACCGCGCGGTCGACGGCGACCGGCCGTCGCGTGACGGCGGCCGATGTCGCACGGGAGGTCGGCCTGTCGCGCGCGACCGTCGGCTTCGTGCTGAACGACACACCGGGTCAGACCATCCCAACCCCCACGCGCGAGCGCGTGCTGGCGGCAGCGCGGCGGCTGGGCTACCGCCCGCACCCGGCGGCGCGCGCTCTGGCGAGCGGGCAGTCGCGCATCATCCTCCTCGTGCTGCCCGACTGGCCGATCGACTTCGCCATGCGCCGCAACATCGAGGAAGCCACGCACGCGCTCGACGAAGCCGGCTACACCCTCGTCACACACAACCCTCTGCACGCCGGACGCACGCGCCCGCTCTGGGAGAGCCTGCAGCCGGATGTGGTGATGTCGCTCGCGCCCTTCTCCGACGAGCGCCTCGCGCAACTCCGCGACGCGGGCATCCATCGCATCGTTCCCGACCCGGCCCACGTCGTCATCGAGGAGTACACCGAGCCGGGTCCCGCCCTGCAGGTGGCGCACCTCGCCGACCGCGGTCATCACCGCCTCGCCTTCGTCGGGTCGTCCGACGCGCGCCTGCGCGAGCTCGTGACGGCGCGACGACGGGCCACGACAGAGGCGGCGCGCGCGGCGGGCCTCGCGTTCGTCGACGCGGGCGACATCGCGCTCGGCGACGAGTCCGCGCCTCGAGCCGTGTCCGCCCTCGGCGAGGCGGGGGTGACGGGAGTGGTGGCGTACAACGACGACGTGGCGATCGCCCTCGTCACGGCGGCGCGGCGCGCGGGGCTGGCCGTGCCCGCCGATCTCGCCGTCATCGGGCACGACGACATCCCGCTGGCGTCGGTCGTCGAGCCCCGCATCACGTCGGTCCGTCTCGACGTCGTCGGGCTGGGTCGCTACCTGGCCGGCATTGCCCTGAGTCTGGCGGAGAACTCCGCCCTTCCCGACGCGGTGCCCACGCGTCTGCTCGAGGTCGTCTCGCGCGAGACGACCTGACGCAGCCGTCGAGCCGGCGCAACCGGCTCCGTCGCGACCGGGGGCCGCGATCAGAGCGTCGTCAGCGCCACCGCCGCCGCGGCGAGCGCGACCACGCCCACCGCGATGTCGGCCGGAACGCCGGTCTTCCGCTGCGCGCCGCCGCCCCGGAGGCGCACGACGACGGCTCCGCCCAGGAGAACGACCACCCCCAGCGCGCCGACGACGGCGCTGGCGGGACGCCACACGCCGACCACGAGCAGCACGACCAGGGCCAGCTCGAACACGCCGATGAGACGCCACGGCGTCGCACCGACGCGCAGGCTGTCGCGGATGACGTGCGACGACGACGCTCCGGCCAGCTTGCCTCCGCCCGTGGCGATGAGCATGACCGCGAGGAGCGCGCACAACACGACGCGCGCGAGGTCGAGGCCGCTCATGTCAGCCGTTCGCCTCGTTCGAAAGCCACTCCCACTGCTTCCAGGTGGCCAGGCGCTGGTCGTACACGAAGGGCGCGATCTGCGTCGGCTGCGTCCCGAAGAGCACGCGCAGCGGCGGCTCCTCGGCATCCACGATCTTCATCAGAGCCCGCCCTGCGGCAGCGGGGTCGCCGACGTTCGCCTCGCCCTGACCCGCGGCCATGGCCGCGCGTAGTGCGTCGTACTGGGGCTGCGGGTCGGCGTGGACGGCGCTGCTTCCCGCCCAGTCGGTGCCGAAGGCACCGGGCTCGACGAGCGTGACACGGATGCCGAACGGCGCGACCTCCTGTGCGAGCGACTCGGTGAGTCCCTCCAACGCCCATTTCGAGGCGTGGTAGCCGCCCAGGGAGGGGAAGGCGGCGATACCGCCGATCGTCGAGATCTGGATGATGTGCCCCGCGCCCTGGGCCCGCAGAACGGGAAGCGCCGCCTGCGTGACGAAGAAGGCGCCGAACAGGTTGACCTCGAGCTGGTCACGGAGCTGGGCGGTCGAGAGCTCCTCGATCGCGCCGAACAGCCCGTACCCGGCGTTGTTGACCACGACGTCCAGACGGCCGAACCGCTCGACGGCGGCGTCGACGGCGCGGTGCACGGCCGCCTCGTCGGTCACGTCGAGCGTGAGCGCGAGGATGTCGTCGCCGTACCGCTCGACGAGGTCCGAGACCGCGGACGCGTCGCGCACGGTGGCCGCGACGCGGTCGCCGCGCTCGAGCGCGTTGGCGACGAACTCCCGACCGAAGCCGCGACCAGCTCCTGTGACGAACCAGACTTTCCTCATGGGATCTCCTTTTCTCGCACTCATCGCCATTAGTGGCACCGAGTGTCAGGTGTGACTCCGAGGTACGATAGGCGAATGGAAGCCGCCTCGCAATCCCCCTCGCTGCGCGATCGCACGCGACGCGCCGTCCAGGGCGAGCTCGTCGCCATCGCCGTGCGCCTGTTCGCCGAGAACGGCTACGACGAGGTGCGCATCGACCAGATCGCCGAGGCGGCCGGCATGTCCAAGCGCAGCTTCTTCCGGTACTTCGCCAGCAAGGACGCCCTCCTGCTCGGCAAATACGACCGCCTGGGCGAAGACCTCGCCGCGGCCCTCTCGGCCCGCCCCGACGACGAGCCGACCTGGCCGGCTCTGCGGCGCATGTTCGACGACGTGGTCGGCTACATGTCCGACCCCGAGCACGCGGTCCACGCGGAAGCGGTCGACCGGATCATCCAGGCCTCCGACGCGCTCCGCGCCGGGTACCTCGACCGCATGCAGCGCGCGCAAGAAGGCATCGTCGCCGTCGTCGTCGACCGCGCCCGCGAGAACGTCGGCGACCTCGAAGCGGCCGCCGCCGTGGCAGCCGCCTTCTCGGCGCTCACCACCGCACACCAGTACGCCGCCCGATCGCGGATGCCGCTCTCCGACGCGCTCGACGCGGCGATGGGGGCCGTGTCCGCCCTGTCCTAAGCCCCGCCCGACCGGCGCGGCTCGCGCCCCGCTCCCCCGACGGCGGCTCGACCGCGTTCATCGACGCCCCGCCGGCCCGACGGCATCGCCGTCTCCCGCTCCGCGCGCTCCTACCGCGCCAACCCGCTCAGATACGCCACCGCGACGAGCTGTCCACGGTCCCGCGCCCCGACCTTGGCCATCGCGCGGTTCAGGTGCGTCTTCACCGTCAGGGGCGAGAGGAACAGCCTCGCGGCGATCTCGTCGTTCGTCGCGCCCGTGGCCGCGGCGATCACGAGGTCGCGTTCGCGCGGAGTGAGCGTCTCGACGAGGGCGACCAGGCTCGGGTCGATCGTCGGCGGCGTCTCGCGCACGAGGTGGGTCAGCACCGCTCGCGACGCCGCCGACGACAGCGCCGCCTCCCCGCGCGCCGCGCGTTCGACGGCCTCGATCAGCTGGTCGGGCTCGGCGGTCTTGCTGAGAAAGCCATCGGCCCCGGCGCGCAGCGCGTGCAACACGTTCTCGTCGGCGTCGAAAGTCGTCAGCACGAGCACGCGAACGGCGGCGAGAGCGTCGTCGGCGCGGAGGCGCCGGGTCGCCTCGACCCCGTCCATCCGCGGCATCCGCAGGTCCATCACCACGACATCGGGGGCGCACTCCCGCGCGCGGTGCAGCGCTTCGGAGCCGTCGCCGGCTTCGGCGACCACCTCGATCCCCGCCGACTCCAGCACCGCGCGCACCCCGGCGCGGACGAGGGGCTGATCGTCGACCAGCACGACCCGGGTCACGACGCCCCCCGCTGCACCGCACGATCGCGGTGTTCCGGGAGGATCGCCTCGACCGCGAAGCGCCCACCCTCTTCGCTCGTCGACAGGGTCCCGTGCACGCTGGCCGCCCGCTCCCGCATGCCCAGCAGGCCGAAGCCCGCACCCCGCCGAAAAGGGGATGCCACGGCGTTGTCGACCCGCACCCGCACGGCCGCGGCCTCGCGGCGCACCTCGACGGTGATCGCCCCCGCGCCGTGCTTGCGGGCATTGGTGAGCGACTCCTGCACGATGCGGTACGCCGTCAGGCCCACGGCGCGGTCGACGTCGCCGAGATCGTCGTGGGCGTACTCCACGACCGCTCCCGCGGTGCGAGCCTGCGCCACCAGGTCGTCGACCGACTCGATGCCGCCCGCAGCCTCGGCATCCGGGGTGCGCAACACGGTCACGATGTCTTGGAGCTCGGCCACGACGTCGCGGGCCGACGCGCGCACCAACCGCAACGACTCGCGCGCCTTCTCGGTATCGCGATCGAGGTAACGCTCCGCCGCCCCGGCGTGGATGGTCACGATCGACACGGTGTGAGCCACCGCATCGTGCAGGTCGCGCGCGATGCGCAGGCGTTCGTCGCCCAGGCGGCGCTGCACCTCGCTCTCGCGCACGGCGGTCGCCGCCGCCGCCGTGGCTTCCAACGCTCCCACGTACTCGCGATTGCCGCGGAGAGCGAGGGCCGTCGACACCACCGCCGCCGTCCAGAGCGGCATGACCAGGGCCAGCGGCTCCAGGGGACCGAGCCCAAAGACCACCATGGCGCCCGGGTACAGCAGCATCGCGTGGAGCACTCCGAGAGCGACGACCACGGCGCGCGCCGCGCGCAGGGCGAGAGAGAAGAGCACGACCTCGACGAGCACCCAGACCGCGAGGGCCACGGCCGGAGCGCTCAGCACGGCGGCGCTGACGACGATACCGACGACGGCCGCGGCCTGCGGCAGGCGCCGCCGGGCGACCACGGCGGCCGCCGCGAGCACGACCGCGGCAACCCCCCACCCTGACCGCGCATCGATGGCCGCGCCCACGCCGGCGACGACGGCGAAGGCGCTGGCTCCATCCAGCGCCCACTCCCATCGCGCGGGGCGGACGAGGCTGCGCGAGCCAGAGATGACGGCGCTCATTCGCCCGATTCTGCCACCGCCACCCCCACAGGCGCTCGCCCGGGCCGGGGGCGCGCCCCGCCCGGGCGAGCCGCTCAGACCGACACCCGCTCGTCGGTCCGATCCGACGCGGGACGCTCCTCGTCGAGACGGTGGCCCTCCACGTCGATCGTGGGCAGCAGACGGTCGAGCCATGCAGGCATCCACCACGCGGCCCGTCCGAACAGCGCGAGAGCCGCGGGGATCAGCACCATCCGCACGATGAACGCGTCGGCGACGACTCCGACCGTCAGCGCGAGGGCGATCGATCCGACCAGAGACGAGGGGCTCATCGCGAACCCGCCGAAGACCGCCGCCATGATGGCGGCCGCGGCCACGACGACGGCCGCGGAGTGGCGGAAGCCCTCACGGATCGCGTCGATCGGCCCGAAGCCGATCGCGAACGCCTCCTTCATCCGCGAGACCAGGAACACCTGGTAGTCCATCGCCAGACCGAACAGGATGCCGGTCACCACCAGCGGCAGCAGACTCAGCAGCGGATTGCCCTGGGGCGAGGGCACCACGGCATCCGCCCATCCCCACTGGAACACCGCGACCGTGGCGCCGAGCCCCGCTCCGAGCGAGAGCAGGAACCCGACGGTGGCCAGCAGAGGGACCAGCAGCGAACGGAACAGCACGACCAGCAGGAGGAACGACAGGCCCACGATGAGCGCGATGTACGTGCCGAGCGCGGAATGCAGCTGCTCGTCGGAGTCCAGCCCCACCGCGGTGGCTCCGGTGACCAGAAGACGGGCGTCCGAGACCTGGCCGCTGAGGGCGCGCACCTCGCCCACCAGCGCGGTGGTGCGTTCGTCGAGCGGACCGTACGACGCGATGACCGTCATCATCGCCGTGTCGCCGTCGGCCGACACCCCGACGGGCATGACCATCTCGACGCCGTCGAGAGCGGTCAATCGATCGGTGATCTGCGACTGCACGGAGGCGACGTCGGGCGCCTGCGCGAGCACGACGAGCGGACTCTGGGACCCGGCGCCGAACTCGTCGGCGATGATCGTGTACGCGGCGCGTTCGGAGGAGTCGGGGTCCTCACCGCCGGGAGTGCTGAGCGTCGTCTGCATCGAGAGCACGGGAACGGCCATGACCAACAGAACGCCCGCACCCATCACGAGACTGAGCGCGCGATGACGAGTGACCGCGGTTCCCCAGCGCAGCAGGAACGCGGGCGCGGATGCCGTGTCGACACCCCGGCGACGACCGCGCTCGCGCTTCGGCAGCGCGCGCCTGCCCATGAGGCCCAGCATCGCGGGAAGGAGCGTCAGCGCCATGACGACGGCGACCGCCACGGCGAAGGCGGCGGCCAGCCCCATCTCGCCGAGGAACGGGATGCCGACCACGCTCAGTCCCCCGAGAGCGATGATCACGGTGGCGCCGGCGAAGACGACCGCGGAGCCGGCCGTTCCGACCGCGCGGGCGATCGCATCCGGCACCGCGGCCCCCGCGCGCAGTTCCGACCGGTATCGCGCAAGGATGAACAGGCCGTAGTCGATGCCGACGGCGAGCCCCAGCATGACGGCGAGGATCGGGGTGATCGATCCGATCGGGGTGATCGCCGAGAAGCCGAGCACGCCCAGGATGCCGACCCCGACGCCCACGAGCGCGCCGAGCATGTTGGCACCCGCCGCGACCAGCGAGCCGAACGTGAGGAAGAGGACGAGGAACGCCAGGAGCGCTCCGACGATCTCGCTCGGTCCGAGGATCTCGGGCGCACCGGCGCTCAGAGTGCCGCCGACCTCGGCCGTGTAGCCCTGGGTGCGCAACCCGTCGGCGATCTCGCCGACCTGCTCCGTCGTCGCCTCGGCGTCGACACCGGGCTCGACGGTGATCGTGGCGACGGCCGTGCTCTGGTCGGCCGACAGATACGGGCGGGCGGGGTCGAAGGGGTCGGACACCGAACGGATGCCGTCGATCGCGGCGAGGTCGCCGAGAGCACGGTCGAGGGCGCTCGACGCCCCGGGCTCCGTGATCGCGCCGGACGGCACGCGCATCACCAGCTGCAGCTCCCCCGGTTCGTCAGCGGTGTCGTCCGAGGGGAACTCCTGCTCGAGCACCGTCATGGCCTCACTTGACGGCGTTCCCGGAACATCGAAACCGCCATCGCCGAAGCGCATTCCGGTCAGGGCGACGATCGCGAAGACGAGGAGCACCCCCGCCCAGCTGAACACCACGGCCCATCGGTGACGGGCCGAGAACCTCCCGAGACGGGACAACAACTGCGCCATGCGTGCACCTTCCAGAAGCAGAGATCGAACAGTGCTTCCAGCCTGCGAAGGATCGGCGCGCCGCGCGTCGTCCCGACGCAGACGCCGGCGTACTGCAACCGCAGTACACCGGCGTTCCCGCGCGGCGGATCACCGCTCGGGCGTCGTGCCCGCCGTCTCGACCTGCTTCGGCGTGCGCACGAACGCCGCGAGCACGATCACGGCCACCGACAGGCAGGCCGCGACGAAGAAGGCGGTATGGATGCCGGAGGCCGTGGCATCCACCATCGACGCTCCGTCGTTCGCCACCGCGCCGGCCGCGCCGACGGTCATGAGCGTCACGAACACCGCGGTCCCCGCCGCTCCCGCGAGCTGCTGGACGGTGGAGACGATCGCCGAGCCGTGCGGATAGAGCTCGCGCGGCAGCGAACCGAGAGCCGAGGTCATGAGCGGGGTGAACATGAACGCCAGGCCCAGGCTCAGCACGCAGTGCACCGCGATGACGACGCCGATGGGCGTGGAGGCCGAGAGGGTTGCGAAGCCCCACAGCGCGACGCTGGCCACGGCCGCACCGGGCAGCACGAGGGGGCGCGCGCCGAAGCGGTCGAAGAGGTTGCCGACGATCGGGGCCATGAGGCCCATGACCAGCCCACCGGGCAGCAGCATCAGGCCCGTGGGCAGGGTGCCGAGTCCGAGCACGTTCTGCAGGTACAGGGGGAGCAGGATGAGCACGCCGAACAACGTCGTCATGGCGACCACGACGAGGACGACGGCCACGGTGAAGCTCGAGTGGCGGAACACCGCCAGGTTCAGCAGCACACGATCCGTCGACCCCAGCCGCAGCTGGCGCGCGACGAAGGCCGCGAGCGCCACCGCCCCGACGACGAGGGGGATCCAGATCGGGACGATCGCGTGCCCGCCCGCCGCTTCGCCGATGCTGGACAGACCGAAGATGAGGCCACCGAAGGCGAGGGCCGAGAGCACGACCGAGACGACGTCGAGGGTCACGCGGCGGGTTTCGGTCAGGTTCTTCACCCACCGGGCACCGAGCGCGATCGCGAGGAGGGCGATCGGCACCATGACGATGAACATGGCGCGCCACGGGAAGACCGACAGGATCAGCCCCGACACCGTCGGGCCCACCGCGGGGGCCACCGAGATGACGATCGAGATGAGCCCCATCATGCGGCCGCGCCGGTGCGCGGGCACCACGTTCAGCACGGTCGTGAACAGCAGCGGCAGCATGATCGCCGTACCGGAGGCCTGCACGATGCGACCCATCAGCAGCACGCCGAAGCCCGGCGCGATCGCGGCGACGACCGTGCCGAGGGTGAACAGGCCCAGTGCCGTGAAGAAGAGCGTCCGCAGCGGGAAGCGCTGGATGAGGAAGCCGGTCGTGGGGATGACGACCGCCATCGTCAGCAGGAACGCCGTGGTGAGCCACTGCGCGGTGGCGGCCGTGATGTCGAGCTCGCGCATGAGCTCGGGCAGCGCCACGCCCATGATCGTCTCGTTCAGGATGACGACGAAGGCGGCGACGACGAGGAGAGCGATGACCGCGCCGGGGCGCGTGGCAGCCTTCTCGGGCGGTGCGGCGGTGGGGACGGTTCCGGTGGCGACCATGGGCGACCAATCTCAGCAGTGACGGACACGTTGGCAGCTACTGCCAATAAGACATCGACTACTGTATCGGACATGAGCACCCCGGCCGCCCCCGTCGAGGGCCTCCGCGACCGCCGGCGTCGCGAGACCGCGGTCGAGATCTGCACCGCAGCCCTCGACCTGTTCGAGCAGAAGGGCGTGCACGGCACCACGGTCGACGAGATCGCGGCCCGCGCCGGCGTCTCTCCTCGCACGTTCTTCCGTCTCGCGGGCACGAAAGAAGACGCCGTCTTCATCGACGACGGTCGCTTCGCCGACGCGCTCGCGGGCGCCGGCGAACGCGGCGACGACATCGCGGGCCTGCTGGCCGGGCTGCGTGAGGTGTTCGCGCGCGAACTGGAGCTTCTGGATGCCGACGCCCGGGCCCGCGAGCGCTTCTTGCGGGTACGCCGTCTCATCTCCCACGAGCCCGCCCTGCTCGGCGCGGCCGTACGTCGCGAGGTGACCTCGTCCGACCGCTTCGTCCCCGAGATCGCCGAGCGGGCCGGCCTCCCCGCGCTCGACGTCCGCACCGCTCTGGGGCTGGCGGGGCTCGAGATGCGCACCACCCTCGACGAGTGGGCGCGTCGTCACGAGGCCGGCGAGACCGCGGGCCTGCTCGGACTGCACCGCGACGTGCGGGCGCGCCTCACCGCAGCGGCGCGCGCCGACGGGCCCACGGAACTCACGTCTCGCGCGTGATCGTGACCTTCACCTTGAGGTTGCTCTTTCCCGGGCCGGCGTACACCCCGCGCAACGGCGGCACATCGTTGTAGTCGCGGCCGCGGCCCACCAGCACGTGCCGGTCGCCGATCTCGATGTTGTTGGTCGGGTCGAAGCCCTGCCAGTCTCCGGCGAACCACTCGACCCACGCGTGGGACTCCCCCGTGACCGCCTCGCCCACCTCGGCGGACGGCTTCGGGTGCAGGTAGCCCGACACGTACCGGGCCGGGATGCCGACTTCCCGCAGCGCCCCGATCGCGATGTGCGCGATGTCTTGACACACGCCCTTTCGCGCCTCCCAGGCATCGACCGCGGTCGAGTGCACGCCGGTGACGCCTTGCATGTAGTCGATGGCGTTGCCGATGGCCTCGGCGATCGCATGCGCCGCGGGGCCGGGCCGGTCGTGCTGGGCGGCGATCGAGCGCGCGAGCTCGGCGACCTCGGCGTGCGGGGTCGTGCGCCGCGTCTGGGTGAGCTGCTCGACCGTCGAGATCGACCGCGCCGCCTCCGCCGCGAGCTGCTGCCAGGTGATGTCGGCGTGCTCGATGGGCCGCGGGCGCACCTCGACCAGCGAACGCGCGGTGATGGTCAGCGCGCCGTGCGGCGACAACACGTCGAAGGCCGCCACGCGCGTGCCGAAGTAGTCGACGTACTGGTTGACCGAGGTCGACGGCTCGATGTCGAGCGACGAGCTCAGCACGAACTGACTGTCGGTCGAATGCGGCAGCATGCGGGCTTCGTTGTACGAGGCGACGACGTCGCCGGGGTAGACGAACCCGGTCTGGTGCTCGATGCGCAGGCGCTTCATCGCCGACCTCCCGAGGTGTCCGCACGGACGGCGGTCACGGCATCCGTCATGAGATCTCTCCGATCCAGCTCGGCTCGGCCTGCGTCGGGAAGAAGCGCGAACGGATCGCCTCCGACGCCTCGCGCGTCACGGTCTGCACGCGCTGCATGTGCTCGGGCAGCTCGGCCAGGATGTCGCTGACCGGGCGGTACTCCAGATCGTTGCGGATCTGGCCGAGGGCGCGCAGCACCGTGTTCGAGTGCCCGACGCGATCGGCGCGGGGGTCGATCGCGCTCATGCAGTCCTCGGCGCGCTGGATCGAGTAGATGATCGAGCGCGGGAAGAGGCGGTCGAGCAAGAGGAACTCCGCCGCGTTACGGGCGCTCGGCATGCCGCGATAGGTGCGCAGGTAGGCCTCGTAGGCGCCGCACGAGCGGAGGATCGTCGTCCACGACGGGCCCGACACCTCGGTGAGCGAGCGGGTGGCGAGCAGGCGCGCGGTCATGTCCGTGCGTTCGATACTCCGGCCGAGGGTGAAGAACTGCCACGCCTCGTCGCGGTTGGTCGACGAATCCACGATGCCGATGGCCAGCGCCGCGCGCTCACGGGTCCATTGGAAGAACTCGTGCACCTTGTCGGTCTGCAGGCGCCGCGGCATCCGGGCGTTCGTGGTGTTGAGGATCTCCCACAGCTCCGTCGACACGATCTCGCGAGCGCGCCGGGCGTTCTCGCGAGCCGCGGTGATCGAGTACGCGATGCTCGACGGGTTCATGCGATCGACCGCGAGGCGCGCGAGCACGTCGTCGCGGCGCACGGTGTCGACGTTCTCGGGCCACGCCGACCCCATGACGCTCAACAGCGAGCGGCACGCGGTGTCCTCGTCGATCCACGGGTCCTCCAGCAGCAGCTGGAGGTGCACGTCGAGGATGCGGGCGGTGCCGTCGCTGCGCTCGATGTAACGGCCGATCCAGAACAGGCTCTCCGCGATGCGGCTCAGCATGATCCCGCCTCGCGCTCCTGCTGCTGCTGCTCGGCCTGCGGGCCGTGCTGCACGGCGGCATCCTGCTGCTGTTGCTCCTGCTGCTCCTTGCCCGAGGGTCCTCCGCCCGGGCGCGGATCGCGCGGCGAGGTCGAGGGAGCGGGCTGTCCGTCGTAGATGATCGGGATCGACTCGGTGACCGCGGCCTGGTCGGCCACGAGTCCCGAGACGCCGTTGCCCTGGCCGTACTCGACGTGCGAGGGGGCCGATCCGCCGACGATCCACGTGTCCTTCGAGCCGCCGCCCTGACTGGAGTTGACGACGAGCTGCCCCTCGGGGAGCGCCACACGGGTCAGTCCGCCCGGCAGCACCCAGATGTCGTCGCCGTCGTTCACCGCGAAGGGGCGGAGGTCGGCGTGACGCGGGCGCATCCCGTCTTCGACGAGCGTCGGGATGGTCGAGAGCATGACCACGGGCTGGGCGATCCAGCCGCGCGGGTCGGCCTTGAGTCGCTTGCGCAGCGCGTCGAGCTCGGCGGGCGAGGCGTCGGGACCCACGACGAGTCCCTTGCCGCCCGAGCCGTCGACCGGCTTCACGACGAGTTCGGGCAGGCGGTCGAGCACCTCTTCGAGTGCGCCCGGGTCTTCGAGCCGCCAGGTGTCGACGTTCTTGAGGATCGGCTCTTCGGCGAGGTAGTACCGGATGAGGTCAGGCACGTACGTGTACAGCAGCTTGTCGTCGGCCACGCCGTTGCCCACCGCGTTGGCGATGGTGACGTTGCCCAGGCGCGCGGCGAGCATGAGGCCGGGCGCCCCGAGCATCGAGTCGGCGCGGAACTGCAGCGGGTCGAGGAAGTCGTCGTCGACACGGCGGTAGATCACGTCGACCCGCTGCGGGCCGCGGGTGGTGCGCATGAACACCTTGCCGCCGATGCACAGCAGGTCGCGTCCCTCGACGAGCTCGACGCCCATGAGGCGCGCGAGCAGCGTGTGCTCGAAGTACGCCGAGTTGTAGACGCCGGGAGTCAGCACGACGATGTTGGGCTCGTCGATCCCGGGCGGGGCCGACGCCTTGAGGGCGGCGAGCAGCTTGTTCGGGTAGTCGCCGACGGGGCGCACGCGCATCGACACGAACAGCTCGGGCAGCGTCTGCGCCATGACGCGGCGGTTCGAGATCACGTACGAGACGCCCGAGGGCACGCGCACGTTGTCTTCGAGCACGCGCATCTCGCCGTGCTCGTCGCGGATGAGGTCGATGCCCGACACCTGGATGCGCGCGCCGTTGGCGCTGCGGATCCCGGCGGCCTGGCGGTAGAAGTACTGCGACGACGAGATGAGGCCCGCGGGCAGGATGCCGTCGCGCACGCAGTGCTGATTGCCGTAGGCGTCGTCGAGGAACGCCTCGAGCGCCTTCACCCGCTGCTTCACGCCGGCCTCGATGCGCGACCACTCGTCGTACGCGATGACCCGGGGCACGGCATCCAGGGGGAAGGGACGTTCCTCCCCCGCGAAGTCGAAGGTCACGCCCTGCGCGAGGTACGAACTCGCGAGCGACTCGGTGCGCCCTCGCAGTTCTTCCTGCGTCATCTGCGCGAGCGTCTGGTACAGCTCCCGGTACGCCTCGCGCGAGGGGGCGGCTTCTCCGGGACTCCCCGGAACGCCGAACATCTCGTCGAACGCCGGGATGCCGGATGCGGTCTTGCGCGGCGCCAGCGTGGAGCCGTAACCGTCGAACAGGTCACCCATGCGACGACTTTACCCAGCGCCGTGTTGCGGACAGGTTTCCCACCCGCGCTCGCGCGCGGCGATCGCGCGTGAGGGGTCGGAAACTGTCGCCTGGCGCTGTTCCCGGCGACAGGAATCGACCCCTCACGCGGGGGCTCCGCGACTCAGACGCCGGGGCGCAGCACGACCTTGATGCAGCCGTCTTCCTTCTTCTGGAACGTCTCGTACAGGCCGGGGGCGTCTTCGAGCGGGGCGTGGTGCGTGACCAGGTCCATCACGCCGAGCGGGTCGGCGGAGTCTTCGACGAGCGGCAACAGGTCGTCGATCCAGCGCTTGACGTTGCACTGGCCCATGCGCAGGTTCAGCTGCTTGTCGAACATCGTCTTCATGGGCAGCACGTCGGCCTCGCCCGCGTAGACGCCGCTCAGCGAGACGGTGCCGCCGCGGCGCACAAGGTCGATCGAGGCGTAGACAGCGGCGAGACGGTCGAGTCCGGCCTTGTCCATGAGCTTCTGCGCGATCGGGTCGGGCAGCAGGCCGACGGCGCTCTGGGCGAGCTTGATGCCGCCGTTTCCGTGGGCCTCCATGCCCACGGCATCCACCACTGCATCCGCCCCGCGCCCCTCGGTGAGATCGACGAGTTCGTCGACCACCGTGTCGGTCAGGTCGTAGGTCAGGATGCCGTGGCGCTCGGCCATCGCGCGACGCTCAGGCTCGGGCTCGATCGCGAGGACCCGGTAGCCGAGGTGCACGCCGATGCGGGCCGCGAATTGGCCGACCGGGCCGAGGCCCATGACGGCGAGCGTCCCACCCTCGGGCACGTTCGCGTACTGCACGCCCTGCCAGGCGGTCGGCACGATGTCGCTGAGGAAGAGGTAGCGGTCGTCGGGCAGGTCGTCTCCGACGCGGATGTGGTTGTAGTCGGCGAGCGGCACGCGCAGGTACTCAGCCTGGCCGCCCGGCACCTGGCCGTAGAGCTTGGTGTAGCCGAAGAGCGCCGCACCGCTGCCGTACTCGCGCACCTGCGTCGTCTCGCACTGCGACTGCAGTCCGCGACGGCACATGAAGCAGTGCCCGCACGAGATGTTGAAGGGCACGACAATCCGGTCGCCGACGGCGAGGTTCGTCACCGCCGAACCGACCTCGACGACCACGCCCATCGGCTCGTGGCCGAGCACGTCGCCCTTGTCGATGAAGGGTCCGAAGAGTTCGTAGAGGTGCAGGTCGGAGCCGCAGATCGCCGTCGAGGTGATCTTCACGATCGCGTCGGTGGGCTCGAGGATCTCGGGGTCGGGGACCTCCTCGACGCTCACGTTGCGTTTGCCCTGCCAGGTCAGTGCCTTCATGGTGATGCCTCTCGTTCCGGGGGATGGCCAGTCTGCAGCGAAGGCGCGCAGCGGCGGAGGTGGTTGACGAACCCCCACCCGGTGGGTCAGGCGCCGGGGGCCGCCAGCGGTGGAGCGTCGACCCAGGCGTGCACACGCGCGAGGAATGCGGCGTATCCCGCGGGCGTGCGGCCGGTGAAACGACCCGAGGTCTCGACCTCGTGCACGTCGCTGGCCTGCTCCCGCGCGCCGAGGGCCCGTGCCGCGCGGACGAGGGCCACGTCCTCGTGCTCGACGACATCCGGGATGCCGCCCGCCCGGGCGTACGTGCTCGCCCGCACGCCCAGATTGGCTCCGTGCACGTTTCCGGCAGGCCTGCCCCGGTGATGAGTGGCACGCCAGTGCGCGACGTGCCGGGCGCTGAGGTCGGCGAAGTCGGGGCGGACCGTCCCCAGCACGAGGTCGACCCCGGCGTCGGCGAGGTCGAGCTGGTGCATGATCCAGTTCGGGGGCACGACGGTGTCGGCATCCGTCATCGCGATCCACGTGTCTTCGGGGCCGGCGGTGAGCCGCGTCAGAGCGTGCGCGACGCCGATCCGACGGGCGGCGCCCACACGACGTGCGGTGATCTCGACCGCCTCGACGGGCCAGCGCCGCACCTGGGAGGCGGTGGTGTCGCTGCACGCGTCGAGCACGACGACGACCGCGATGTCGAGGGCGGGCTCGCTCTCGCGCGCGAGGGACACCGCCCGGGTGACCGATGCCAGGCATCGACCGATCAGGGCCTCCTCGTCGTGCGCCGGGATGACCACGGCCAGGGCCCTCACGGCACGAGCCCCGATTCGGCCGCCACCGACAGAGCGCCCGGATGCGCGTACACCTCGAGCACGAAGTCCTGCTCCTCGTGTCGCGCGAGGCGCACCAGGTCGGGGCGCGCGGCGAGCGCGTCGTGCACCTCGTCTCCCGTGCGCGGGTATTCGGCGACCGGATGCCGCCAGTGGCAGGCGACCAGGTGGCCGTCGACACTCAGCGAGGCGACGGCCGCCGTGAGCCCGCGATCCAGGTCCGTTCCCGCCCAGTAGTAGGCCACCTCCGACAGCACCACCAGCTCGAAACCGCCCTCCGGCCACGCCGCGGGGAGCGTTGCGAGGCGGAACTCGACGTTCTGGCGACCCGCGAGCCGCGTCCGCGCGCGATCGAGGGCGGCGGGCGCGAGGTCGACGGCGAGCACCCGGTCGCTCCGGTCCGCCAGCTGCGCGGTCAGAGCACCCGTGGAGCACCCGGCCTCGAGCGTCGATCGATACGTGCGCCTCGGGAGAGCCGCGAGGAGGACGGCGCGCTTGCGCTCTTCGTACCACCGGGAGTCGAAGCCCCAGGGGTCCTCGTGCCGGGCGTACATGTCGTCGAAGTACTCGCGGCCGACGCTTCCCGCCGGGGTCGAGGGCCCCTCCGGGGCGATGAAGACCTCTGCATCGCGGACGAAGTGGGCGTGCATGCGCGCGTGGATCATCGCTTCGTCCCCCGGAGCGGCCGACAGCGGCTCGAGCTGACTGCGATGCGCGTCGAGAGCGCGGGTCTTGGCATCCCGGGCGGCGGGCTCGAGGGCGAGGTGCTCGACGCGATCCCACGGCACGTCGTCGGGGCCGCCCCAGTGCCACAGCCAGATCGGGAAGGCGCGCGATCGCACGCCGCGCGCGGCGCAGACCTGCTCGACGATCTCGCCGACGACCCGGTGGTCGCGGTGCCCGTCCCCTCGCCAGGGCGACACCACCAGCACGCGCCGGCCGACCGCGGCGTCGATCGCTTTGCGCAGCGCCGTGGTGATGGCATCCCGGTGCTCGTCCGTCCCGCCGTCGGGCAGACCGAGGAAGACCGGGTCGCCGACCAGCCCCACGACGCGTGCCGCGTCGACGAGTTCTCGGCGGCGGAGCAGGGCGAGAGTCGCGGGGCTGTGCGTCGGCGACTCAGGGTGAGAACCCTCGCCGTCGGTGACGACGAGCAGATCGATCCGGATGCCGCGTGCGGCCGCGGTCGCGAGCAGCCCCGCCGCTCCGAAGCTCTCATCGTCGGGATGCGCGGCGACCACGATCAGATGGTCGACGTCCAGATCGAGAGACGGCGAGTCGCGGCGGAGGGCGTCCGCCCAGACGCTCTCGTCGGTCCCGGGTGCGCGATGGTCGAAGCTCACCACGTGCCCGCCCCCGTCGCGATGTCGGCGCCGATTCTCGCGATATCGCGCTCGCCGTGGTGCTGGCGCAGATAGATCTGCAGATCCGCGACGCGTCGCGCGTGCGCCTCGTCCGCGACGAGGGGCAGCGGGCCCAGGGCGTGCGCGGCTTCGGCGAGGGTCGTCTCGACGGCCCCGGCGACGACCGTGCGGGCGCGGGCGGCACGCAGACCCTCGGATGCCGAACCGCCCGCACCGAACACCGCCGCCGTCTCGCGCAACGCGGTGCGGGCGACCCAGAGCGCGGTGTCGGCACGAGCGAGGTGCACGCGCGAAAGCTGGTCCGCTCGGTCGGATGCGGCGGCCTCGCGCAGCGCGTCGCGCAGCGGCAGGGCGCCGCCCCACCAGCACGCGGCCACCCCGACCCCACCGTGCGCGAAGCCGGGTCGACGGAGATACCAGCCGGGCTCGCCCACGGGGACGGCGACCGCTCCCTCGACGTCGATCGGGGCGCTGACGACCCGCTCGAGCCCGCGCGCGTGCCAGGGACCCGTCCGCACTCTCACGGCCGGGTCTCTCAGGTCGAGCGCGAAGAGCTGCCGGCGTTCGTCGTCGACCCACGCGGTCACGAGAGCGCGGTCCAGGTCGGCGGCGAGGGAGCACCAGGGCTTGGATCCGTGCAGTGTCCAGACGCCGTCGTCGTGCCGCGCCTCGAGGCGCATGCCCGATCCCTCTGCGGCGAACACACCCCACGACCCGCCCGGTTCGAGGTCGACGTCGATCCCCTCGCGGACGGCTTCGTCCAGGATCGACAGGGCGTCGAGGTGCGGCTCCAGCATGCGGGCGACCGCGACATCGCGTGCGGCGACCGACGCGAGCAGCTCCCAGGTCGCGCCGAGCGAGCGAGGCGGGGTGAGGCCCGTCGCCCAAGCGAGTGTGGCAGCGACATCGGTGGCGGAGGCACTGCCGGCATCCATTCGCCGGAGAGCCGCACCGACCTCATCGAGATCGCGGGTGTCATCGGGGAGGAGGACGGGGAATGCCGGGTGGCCGCGATGGTTCACCGCGACAGCGTGCCGACTGCGGGAAGAAACCGACAGAACCTTGACACGGGAGCCCGGCCGGCACAGGGCGGAGCGACGGATGTCGGTTGGCTGTGAATACCGGGCGCGCGGCGCCCGGGCTCCCGGCGCTCTCTAGGCTCCCTTCGTGACCCCCGCATCTTCCCGCCGCCGAGACCTCGCGGCGATCGTCGCGTCGATCGCCGCCACCGTGTTCGGCGCCGGCCTCGGCGAGCTCGCCGCGGCGATCGTGTCGCCCACCGCGAGCCCTTTCGCGGTCATCGGCGGCGGCATGATCGACCTCGCACCGGCCTGGGCCAAGAACCTGGCGATCGACCTGTTCGGTACGGGAGACAAGGCCGCCTTGCTCGTCGGTATCGCGGTGCTGCTGCTGATCGTCGCCGGGGTCGCCGGCGTGCTCGAGCGCCGGAAGGCCCCGTGGGGACGGGTCGTCATCGTCGCGCTGGGTGTGATCGGCGCGATCGTCTCGATGACGCGGGCCGATGCCGGGACGCTGTCGCCCCTGCCCTCGCTCGTGGCGGGTGCGACTGCCGCTCTGGTGACCGGGCTGTTGGTCGCCCGACTCCGCCGGCGTTCCGCGCAGTCCCCCGCTGACGACGGCGTCTCGCGCCGCAGTGTGCTCGCCCTCTCGGGCGTGGCCGTGCTGGCCGGGGTCATGGCCACCGCCGGATCCTTCGCCCTGAGCGGGGGCGCGCGAGCGGTGAGCGCGATCCGAGCGGCGCTCCGCCTGCCGACACCGTCCACCACGACGACGGTGCCCGCCACCGCCGACCTCGGCATCGACGGGCTCGCCCCGGTGATCACGCCCTCCTCGGACTTCTACCGCATCGACACCGCACTCGTCGTGCCCCAGGTGGACCCCTCGACCTGGACTCTGCGCGTGCACGGTCTCGTCGAGCAGGAGGTCGTGCTGCGGTGGGACGACCTCGTCGCGCTCCCCCAGAAAGAGACCGTCGCGACCCTCGTGTGCGTCTCGAACGAGGTGGGCGGCTCCCTCATCGGTACCGCGCGCTGGCTCGGCGTGCCCATCCGCGACATCCTCGCGCGGGCGGTGCCGACGGCCGAGGCCGACATGGTGCTCTCGCGCTCGGTCGACGGGTTCACGGCATCCAGCCCGCTCGAGGCCCTCACCGACGACCGCGACGCGCTTCTCGCGATCGGCATGAACGGTGAACCGCTGCCGATCGAGCACGGCTTCCCCGTGCGCATGGTGGTGCCCGGTCTGTACGGCTACGTCTCGGCGACCAAATGGGTGAGCGAGCTCGAGGTCACCCGCTTCGACCGCGCGGAGGGCTATTGGACCTCGCGCGGCTGGTCGGAGCGCGGACCCGTGAAGCTGCAGTCGCGCATCGACGTGCCGCGCTCGGGCGCGCAGGTCGGCGCGGGCGAGACCGTCATCGCCGGGGTCGCGTGGCAGACCCACGTCGGCGTCTCGGGCGTCGAGGTGCAGGTCGACGACGGGCCGTGGCAGAAGGCGGCGCTCGCGACGGCGATCTCGGCCGACACGTGGGTGCAGTGGAGCCTGCCGTGGAACGCCACGAGCGGCTCGCACGTCATCCGCTGCCGAGCGGTGTCGGCCACCGGCGAGACGCAGACGAGTTCGACCGCCGCCCCCGCGCCCGACGGCGCGACGGGCTGGGATCAGCGCACGGTGTCGGTGGCCTGAGCCGCTCAAGAGGTCGGGGGAACATCCACCCCGACGATAAACGCGCGCTGCACTCAGAAACGCCCGCAGCGAGCGTTTACCGGTGCAGCGCGCGTTTATCGCACAGGGAAGTCGCGCGGGTGGCGCTCAGGCCGCCAGCACGTGCCGCACCTGCTCGACGGCCCAGTCGAGCTCGGTCGCGCGGATCGTCAGCGGCGGGGCGATGCGGATGGTCTGACCGTGCGTGTCCTTCACGAGCACACCGCGGGCGAGGAGCTTCTCGGCGACCTCGCGACCGGTGCCGTAGGCGGGGTCGATGTCGACGCCGGCCCACAAGCCCGCGATGCGCACGGCGGTGACCCCGTGGCCGACGAGCGTCTGCAGAGACGCCTCGAGGTGCGTCCCCAGCGCCTTCGCGCGGGTCTGGAATTCTCCGGATGCCAGCATCTCGACGACCCGCAGACCCACGGCCGCGGCCAGCGGGTTGCCTCCGAAGGTCGAGCCGTGCTCTCCGGCGCGGATGACGCCGAGCACATCGTCGTTCGCGACCACGGCCGACACGGGTAGGATGCCGCCGCCCAGCGCCTTGCCGAGCAGATACACGTCGGGCACGACGCCCTCGCGGTCGCACGCGAAGGTCTCGCCCACGCGTCCGAGGCCCGACTGGATCTCGTCGGCGATGAACAGCACGTTGTTGTCGGTGCAGATCTCGCGCACGCGCCGCAGGAACCCCTCGGGCGGGATGACGACCCCGGCCTCGCCCTGGATGGGCTCGAGCAGCACCGCGGCGGTGTTCTCGTCGATCGCGGCGGCGATGGCATCCGCGTCTCCGTACGGCACGTGCACGAAGCCCGGGGCGTACGGACCGAAGTCGTCGTGCGCCGTGGGGTCGTCGCTGAAGCCGACGATCGTGGTCGTGCGGCCGTGGAAGTTGCCGTTCGCGACGATGATGGTCGCGGCATCCGGAGCGATGCCCTTGGTGCGATAGCCCCAGGCGCGCGCGACCTTGATGCCGGTCTCGACGGCCTCGGCACCGGTGTTCATCGGCAGCACGGTGTCTTTGCCGCAGAGCTGCGCGAGAGCCGTGGCGAAGGGACCGAGACGGTCGTTGTGGTACGCGCGGCTGGTGAGCGTCAAGCGGTCGAGCTGCTCGCGCGCGGCCGCCAGGATCGCCGGGTGCCCGTGGCCGAAGTTCAACGCGGAGTAGGCAGAGAGCAGGTCGAGATAGCGCTTGCCCTCGACGTCGGTGACCCACACGCCCTCGGCGCGCGAGACGACGACCGGCAGCGGGTGGTAATTGTGGGCGAGGTGGGCGCCCTCTTCGGCGATGAGACGAGCGCCGAGGTCGTCGACGGTGGTACTCATCGGGATCCGCCTCGCAGTTCGAGGGTGCAGCACTTGATGCCGCCGCCGCCGAGCAGCAGCTCAGAAAGGTCGACCGTGACGGGGGTGTAGCCGCGCTCGCGCAGCTGCGCCTCGAAGCCGACGGCCCGCGGCGAGATGATCACGTTCTTGCCGTCGCTGGCCGAGTTGAGGCCGAACACCGCGCCATCGGCATCCGCCACACGGATGGCGTCGGGATAGCGCTCGCGCAGGATCGCCTGGCTCTTCTCGTCGAACGCGGTGGGGAGGTAGGCGATGTTCGCCTTCTCGACGCCGCCCGGGCCCTCGACGGGGTCGAGCACCGAGATCGCGGTGTCGAGGTGGTAGAACCGCGGGTCGGTCAGCGTCAGCGACACGACCTCGCGCGAGAAGACCTCGCCGACCTCGCGGTGGCTGTCACCGGTCGAGCGGAAGCCGGTGCCGGCGAGGATCGTGTCGCCCACGAGCAGGAAGTCACCCTCGCCCTCGTTGACCTCGGCCGGCTCGGCGACCTCGAAGCCGTTCGCCGCGAACCAGTCGATGAACGCGGGAGCTTCGGCGGCCCGCTCGCGGAAGCGGAACTTCGGACCGTACGCGATGCCGTCGATCACGAACCCGCCGTTGGCGGTATAGACCATGTCGGGCAGCCCCTCGAGCGGGTCGATGAGCTCGATCTCGTGCCCGAGCGAGACGTAGGTGTCGTAGAGCGACTGCCACTGCTTCAAGGCCAGGTTCGTGTCGGTGGGGCGCGAGGGCTCCATCCACGGGTTGATGCTGTAGCTCACCGTGAAGTGCTCGGGGCGGCACATGAGGTAGCGGCGGTGCTGCTGCACCCGCTCGGCGCCTTCGTGCGGTGCCGGCTGCGAGGCGGTGGTGGCGGTGGGGGTAGCGGACATCTCTGCTCCTCGGAGGAAAGGTGCGGCGGACGCTGTCCTGGGGCCCGGTGGCCCTTCGAACCCGTGCGGCGCTCATCGGCTTGATGGGGCGCCGTGCGGGGAAAGGTCGGTCCGAGCACGCCGGTGTCATTCTCGCACGCGCCCGCACGCGAGGGCGAGCGGCACGGCTCAGCCCGCCCGGCGCAGCGACACCGCAGCCCACGCGACCGGCGGCAGAGTCAGATGCAGGATGCCGTGCTCCAGGCGCGTCCGCACCGGTCGCGGCCGTACGCGTTCGGGATCGTCGAGGGTGTTCGACACCCCGGGGTCGTCATCGTGCAGCAGGTGCGTCTCGACCATCTCGACCGCACCGAAGGCGCTCACGTCGATCTCGAGGTCGACCGGGCGCTCCAGGCCACGGTGGACGAGGAACACCGCGACGGTCCCCGCTGCAGCGTCGACGGTGGCCACGGCATCCACCGTCGAAACCGTGCCGTACCGAGCGGTGTCGATCGTGGGCGCTTCAACCTGCAGACGCACCGCCTCGCCCCGCGCGAGGCGCGAGGTGAGAGCGAAGGGGAAGAACGTCGTCTGACGCCACGCCGGGCCGCCGGGCTCGGTCATGATCGGGGCGATCACGTTCACGAGCTGGGCGAGCGAGGCCGAGGCCACGCGATCGGCATGCTTCAGCAACGAGATCAGGAGACCGCCGAAGACGACGGCATCCAGGACCGAATAGACGTCTTCGAGCAGGCGCGGGGCGATGGGCCAGTCGTCGATCGCGGTCGGCTTCACGGCGTCGACGCGGTCGATGTACCAGACGTTCCACTCGTCGAACGAGATGTCGATCCTCTTGTCGCTGCCGCGGGCGGCCCCCACGTGGTCGGCGGTCGCGACCACCGCCTCGATGAAGCGGTCCATGTCGACGGCAGAGGCGAGGAACGAGGCCGCGTCGCCGTCGTGCTCCTGGTAGTACGCATGGCACGAGATCATGTCGACGTCGTCGTACGTGTGCTCGAGCACGACGCGCTCCCACTCGCCGAAGGTGGGCATCTGCGCACCCGATGAGCCGCACACGACGAGTTCGATCGACGGGTCCAGTTGCCGCATGCCCTTCGCGGTCTGCGCCGCGAGCCTGCCGTAGTCGTCGGCCGAGCGGTGACCGAGCTGCCACGGTCCGTCCATCTCGTTGCCCAAGCACCAGACACGCACGGCGAACGGGTCGGCACGGCCGTTGTCGATCCTCCGCTGCGACAGCGCGGTACCGCGGGGCACGTTGCTGTACTCGAGCAGATCGAGCGCCTCGAGCACACCGCGCGTGCCGAGGTTGACGGCCAGCATGAGCTCGCTGCCGGCCTTGTCGAGCCAGTCCGCGAACTCGTGCAGGCCCACCTCGTTCGTCTCGGTCGAGTGCCACGCGAGGTCGAGGCGGCGGGGGCGCTGCTCGCGCGGGCCGACGCTGTCCTCCCACCGGAACCCCGACACGAAGTTGCCACCGGGATAGCGGATCATCGACACGCCCAGCTCGCGCACGAGCTCGAGCACGTCGGTGCGGAACCCCTGCTCGTCCGCCGCCGGATGGCCCGGCTCGTAGATGCCGTCGTAGACGTGGCGACCGAGGTGCTCGACGAACCCGCCGAAGAGACGTCGGCGCACGGTGCCGATCGCGAAGCGGGGGTCGACGGTCAGGTGGGCAGCGGTCATCGGTGCTCCTCGGGGTTTCGACGACGGTACCCCGACGCGGGCGCCACGCTAAACGTTTTCGAAACCCGGGTGGCCCGCCGAGGACGCATCCCTTCGGCGAAGCCGCACTAAACGGGCACCGATCACGTGCGTCCTCGGCGAACGAGTGCGTCCTGGGCATCGGCCGGGCCGGGCGGCGCCGAGGACGGGACGCCCCTCAGATGACCGCGGCACTCCACGCGTCGACCGCACCGAAGCGGAACGCCCCGATCGACACCGCCTGCTCCCGCAGGAACGGCAGCAGCTCGAGGCGACCCGCGGTGGTGACCTCGTTCGCGTACACGGTGAGCGAAACGTCCCCGCCGACCGTTTCGGCGACGGCCGCGCGCAGGGCCGCGACGGTGTCGGCCGGTCCCACCAGGCGCAGGCGGCCCGGTCGCGGGGCCGTGACGAGGGTGTCGGCGTCGCCGCCGGCGGCATCCGGGATGCCACCGGCCAGGCGCTGCAGCCACTCGGCATCGCTCTCGATCGACACGGCGACACCGCTCTCGCCCAGCAGGTGCCGCACCGCCGCGGGCAGCCCCACCGGCGTGCTGAGGCTGAAGGTCGAACCCGACCGGACGGCGGCGACGAGGACGCGCAGGACCGCCTGCCACGCGGCGTCGGCGGTCGCGCGCACGGCCACGTCGACCGGCCGGTACCGACGGAGGTTGCGCTCGACACCGAGGCGCGAGACGTCGCGCACGCGGCCGAACTCGCGGTCCCACGCGACGGCGTCGGCGAGAGCTCCGCGACGGAGCCAGTCGAACGCCTCGTACGACAGGGTGGGCTGGGCCGCCTCGATGAGCGCCGTGATCCGTGAGTCGAGGCCGCGCAGGTGCAGGGTCGACGACGACGCCCCGCCGGTCGAGGGGCGCCACGAGCCGAGGGTCACGAGGCGGTTCGGCCCGCCCGACATGGCGCCGTCGCCGGCGGACGCCTCGCCCCAGCCGCCGAGCGGCTCGCGCTGGATCACCGCTCCCGTCGAGGGGCGGTTCACCCGCAGGACGGCCGCCTGGACGCCGTCGAGCCAGAGGTCGAGGTCGGCCTCATCGCGCGTATGAAGACCCGCCACGAACCCCGATCCGATCGCGTTCTGCATCTCGATCGCGCGGGTCACGGTGGGAGCATGCAGGATGCCGAGTACCGGCGCCGCGACCGCAGCCCGGGTCAGGTGGGAGCCGACGGTGACGCCCGTGCGGACGCCGGGCGACCAGAAGCGGCCGGCCGTCTCGGGCCCGAGGTCGAGCTCTCGCGGCTCCACGAGCCACCGCTCGCCGTCGCCGAGGACGGTCAGGGCGCGCCGCACCTCTCCCGCGGGTTCTTCGACGAGCGGACCGATGTCGGACAGCGGGTCGTCGGAGGGCCCCACGCGCAGCGACGAGACGGCATCCTTCAGCTGCTCGGCGAAGCGCGAGGACCGCCCGACGGCACCGACGAGGATCACGAGCGACACGGCCGTGGCCGCCTGACCGGCGCGCGCGAAGGCGCCGGCGACGATGTCGGTCACCGCGGCGTCGAGGTCGGCCGAGGGGGCGACGATCGCGACGTTCCGTCCGGCCGTGAACGCCTGCACGGGCAGCGCGGGGCGCCACGCGGCGAAGCGTTCGGCGGTGGTGCGCGCGCCGGCGAGCAGCACACGGTCGACGCCGGGGTGCGCGATCAGGGCCCGCCCGGAGGCGTCTTCGTTGAGGTCGACATAGGCGAGCAGATCGCGCGGCACTCCCGCGGCCCACAGCGCCTCGGCCACGACGGCTCCGGCACGACGAGCACGCGGCGAGGGCGTGAGCACCACCCCCGACCCCGCGACGAGGGCGGCCAGCGTCTCCGCAGCGCAGAGGCCGACGGGGGCGTTCCACCGGGGGGCCACCACGCTCACCCGATCGGGCACGAACACGGCCCCGGGGACGCGGTCGAGTTCTTTCGCCGTCGCCGCGTAGTAGGCGGCGGCATCCACCGCCTGGCTCACTTCGGCGTCGGCCTCGGAGAGCAGCGCCCCTCCCTCCGAGGCGAGCACTTCGATCACCTCGGCGCGGCGCTGCTCGAGGCTGCGCGCGGCCGACTGCAGGACGGCGGCGCGGTCGGCGGCGGCGAGCGCACCCCACGGCTCGGCGGCGGCACGCACGCGGTCGATCACCGCGTCGAGTCCCGCCTCGTCGTCGACGCGCCCGGCGGCGGCGGTGGCGTCACCGGCGGTCGAGTCGGACACGCGGCCCAGGACGGCCACCGCCCAGGCGCGGTCGGCGGGCACGGTCGGATCGGTGTCGCTGACGTTGCGGAACCCGGGCGCACCTCCGGCGAGCTCGGCGCTCTCGCGGGCCGAGAACACGGCCGTGTCGACGAACGACTGGCCGCCGAAGAGCATCTGCTGCACGTCCGGTCCCAGCGCGGAGGTGTCTCCGGAAGCCGCGGCCTCTCGCGCGATGCCCAGCACCGCCTGCGTGAGCCCGGGCTCGGCGGTGTCGTCGCCCACGCGTTCCCGCAGGATCGCCGGATCGCCCTCGACCCCGCGCTGCGGCACCCGTGGGGCGGGTCCCGGAAGGTCCGCGGAAGCCAGAGCGCGCCGGGCGCGGCCCGCGATGGACGCGGTTTCAGGAGCATCCTCGTCCGACGCGTCCCCCGGCGCGGGCACCGCGAGCGGCAGGTCGGGAGCACCGGCAACGGTCATCGCGTAGCTCGCCGCGAGGCGCGCGACGACGGTCTCGAGATCGTCGGGGTAGGCGGCGGGTGCCGTCATGAAGTGCCCCTCCCCCGCGGTCCACGGCGAGGTGTGCGGGAGGGCGAGCGCGAGCTCGGACCCCGCCTCGGCTGCGAGGGTCAGGGCGAGAGCGGCGCGTTCGGGGTCGGCGGTCGCCATCTCCACCACGAGACCCTCGAGCCCCCTCGGGCTGAGCGCTTCGCGCAGACCGCGCACGAGGGCGGCATCGACGTCGTCTCGAACCGTGGCCGCCGGGGCGGGCCATCCATGTCGTGCCGCCGACACGGCATCCGGGGTCTGGAGGGGAGCATCGCTCAGACGCAGGGTCAGGCGGGCTCCGCCCGCGGCGGCGCGCACGCGCGCCCACGCCGACAGCTCGCGGACGGCTTCGGGCGTCTCTCCGACGGCCGCGGGCAGCTGAATGCCGGCCCGCAGCGCGGTGAGACGCGGCTCTTCGAGCACCCGCGTGACCACCGCGACGGTGAGATCGAGGTCGTCTCGTCCCTCCGCGACCAGGGTGACATGGGTGCCCGCGGCGAGCGCGGCGAGGAAGACCGGCAGCAACCGCTCCGCGGCGTGCTCGGCCTCGGCATCGAACGCCCACGGCGACGGCGTGACGACGACATCGGAGATCGCGAGCGAGACCCGCGAGACCTCTTCGCGCGAGAGCAGAGACCGGATGCCGTCCACTCTGCGCCGCGCGCCGGCATCGCCCACGATCGCGGGTCCGACCAGGCGCACGTCGACCGGGAAACCGAGGGAGTCGAGGGTGGGGCCGAGTCGCTCGGGACGCGCGTCGAGCACGAGGGCACCCAGGAGGTCGCGCATCGCGCGGCGGGCAAGGGGGACGGCTGGACTGGGGAGGACGGGAGCGACGGCTCCGCCGAGCTGCAGGGCCCCGCGGAGCACCCACGGGAGCGAGGCGGGGAGGTCGCCGGCGAGCCGGTGCAGCGCAGAAGCCGCCGAGGTGAGCGACTCCGGACGCGAGACGCCGTCGATCGCCGCGGCCAGGAACGCCGCCGCATCGGGGTCCACGGGCAGGTCGCCCCGACCGGGGGACGATGCCGAGGACGCCCGCCGGGAGAACGTCGCTGCGGTGCGAGCGGCGCGCGCGGGAAGGCCGGAAGAGAGCGCGGAAACGGGGGTGTCGGCGTCGTTCGAGCTCATGCCCGTCAGCCTAATTACCGGGCGCGTCGGCATCTCGACGGCCCGCCGCGCAACGCGCGGATCGGCGGTGCGGTGTTCACCGCTCGGGGGTCGGATTCACTGTCCCCCGAATGGCCGACATATTTGCACTCTGATCAGAAATTCACAGGAATTCCTTCGCTTTTCGTCCGGGTCGTGTTTCTATGGCCGTGGGTACCCCGCCATTTATCCCCCTGGATGGAAGGTCACTCCAACGTGAACCGCATATCGAAAACCCTCGTGGGCGCAACCGCCCTCGGCCTGTTCCTGACCACCGCCGCCACCGCCCCCGCGCTGGCGCAGACTCCCACGTCGTCGCCCGACGCGGCCGTCGACGGAGTCGACGCGCAGCTGCTCGAAGCGATGGCCGCCGACCTCGGCACCGACGTCGCCGGCGCGCAGGATGTCCTGCGTTTCCAGGCCGACGCCGCGAGCACCGCCGATGACGTCGCCGCCGTCGCGGGCGACGCGTTCGCGGGCACCTGGCTCGACGAGTCGACCCGCACCGTGTACGCCGCCGCCACCACCGACGCGGCCCGCGAAGCCGCAGCCGGCGCGGGCGCCGTGCCCGTCGCCGCAGAGCATTCTCTCGACGATCTCGAGGCGATCGCCGCGAAGATCGCGTCGAGCACCGTGCCCGATGCGATCCCGTCGTGGTGGATCGACGTCGAACAGAACGACCTCGTCATCGACGTGGTGGCCGGCGGCGACCAGGCCGCGACCGACTTCGTCGCCACCCTCGACGCCCCCGCCGGCGCCGTGCGACTCGAGACCGGAGCCGAGGCCCCCGAGACGTTCGCGACGATTCAGGGCGGTATCGCCTACAACATCAACAACCAGAGCCGGTGCTCCGTGGGCTTCGCCGTGCAGGGTGGGTTCGTCACCGCCGGCCACTGCGGCGTCGCGGGCGACAGCACCACCTACGGCACCTTCCAGGGCTCGTCGTTCCCCGGCAACGACTACGCCTGGGTGAGCACGCCGAACCACACCCCGGTCGGATCGGTGACCAACTACGCGGGCGGCAGCGTCGCCGTGAAGGGCTCGACCGCGGCCGCGGTCGGCGCGACCGTCTGCCGCTCGGGCTCCACGACCGGCTGGCACTGCGGCCAGATCCAGGGCTTCAACTCCACGGTGCGCTACGCCGAGGGGTCGGTCTCGGGCCTGATCCGCACGAACGTCTGCGCCGAGCCGGGCGACTCCGGCGGCTCGCTCCTCGCGGGCAACCAGGCCCAGGGCGTCACTTCCGGAGGCTCGGGCAACTGCTCGACCGGCGGGACGACGTACTTCCAGCCCGTGAACGAGATCCTGCAGACCTACGGCCTGCGCCTGCTCACGAGCTGATTCCCCCCTCCGGGTACCCCGTTGCCCCGGTCGCCTCACGGCGGCCGGGGCAACGTTCTTCTTTCTCGTCTGATCGGGATGCCCCGGTCGCCTCACGGCGGCCGGGGCATCGTTCTTCTGTTCCGGAGCAGGGCCGCCCCGGCCTCAGCCGAGCGCCCGGCGGCGGCGCTTCAGGGCCGCCCCGATCAGCACCGAGAGAAGTCCGAGAGCGAGGGCCGCACCCGAGACCACACCACCGGTCACCGCCAGCGGCGACGGGGTCGAACCGGCCGGTCCGCTCGGAGCCGCGGGGATGACGGGGACGGCGCCACCCGCGGCGGCCCTGACCTCCACACCCACGGCGGCCTCGACCCCTCCGATGCGCGCGATCACCCGGTGTGCGCCCGCGGGGGTGTCCGCGGGAAGGGCGACGTTCACGAGGAACGCCCCGCCGGCATCGGTGCGGACCGTGCCCAGCTGCACCGGAGTGGAGCGCAGTTCGAGCTCGCCGTCGGCGTTCGCGGGCCAGCCCGTTCCCGACACCGTCACGACGCCCCCGGCGACGAGGTCGCCCGAGACCGACAGGGTCGGGTCTCCCGCGTTCGCGCCGACCGCGGTCGATCCCGTCCCGCTGGTGTTGCCGGCCACATCGACCGCCCGGTACGACACGGTGGTCGCCCCGGCACCGATGCTCACGACCGCCTGCGCTCCGGACACGGTCGTCCAGGTCGCCGCGGCGCCGACGCGGTACTCCAGGTGCGCGACTCCCGACCCGCTGTCGCTCGCGGCGAGCGTGACCGTGCGGGCCGTGGCATCCACCGTCGCGGTCGCCGTCGGTGCCGTGCGGTCGACCTTCACCGTCGCAGTGACGAACGGCGAGACGTTCCCGGCAGCGTCAGTGGCTTTGAACGTCAGGTTCCACGCGCCCTCCGCCGGGGTCACCGCACCGGTGTACGTCGCCCAGGTGTTCCCCCCGTCGGCGCTGACCTCGAGGCGCGGCGCCTGGTCGGCGTCGTCGGTCGCCGTGGCCGTGATCGACGGCTGCGACACGTACCACCCCTCTGCACCATCGGGCGAGATCGGATCGGTCTTGACGGCCACCGTGGGCGCCGTCTGGTCGGCCGGACGCGTGTGCATCCGCACGAACGTCACCGAGTACGGCTCGAACGAGTGCGTGAAGGTGCTCGAGACCGGCATCTGCGAGGTCCTCGGAGCCACGGGCGTCGACGTCGCCGTGTTCAGCGCCGTCGGGGCCGCCTGCAGGGTCGTCACGTCCGCGGTCGGGAGCACGGCGAGCCCACCCAGATCGACCTTGGTCACCGCGGCCTTGGCCTGGGCGTTGACGACCTTGAGGATCACGTCTCCGTTCGTGTCGTCCTTCGTCATGACCTGCGCGAACGGTTCGACCGCGGTGTTGGTGAACTGCCCCTGCTGCACGCCGTCGGCGAAGAGGGTCACCTGAGGTCCGCGCACCTGGATGCGCAGGTCGTAGGTGCGGCCGGTCTGCACAGAAGGCATCCCGGTGTCGGTCACGATCGACTTGGCTCCGCCGACGGCCTTCTCGACGACGCTGCGGGTGTTGCCCCAGCCGCCGAGGTTCCACCACAGGTAGTCGGCCGTCCCCTTCACTCCGAACCCGACGAGGAAGCCCTCGGCGCCGGCGAGCTTGGTGGCCTTCAGCGACACGTCGTAGTCGGTGGCATCGAGCGCCGGTCCCGCGACGAGAGTGTTGTTCGCCGTCGTCGACGACTGCACGTAGCTGCCGTCGGCCGCCGACCACGAGCCCGCGTTCGCGAGCTTCGTCCAGCCGTCGTCGTTCCGGTCGGAGAAGTCGTCCGCGAAGAGCGTCTTCCCGTCCGGTGCGGTGACCTTCACGTCGTCGTAGCGAGCGGACGTGCTCCACGTCGACAGGCCCACCGAGCCGGCGAGGCTGGTCGGCGCGAGGTCGCCCCCGGCCGAGGTCGGCACGACACGGTCGCCCGTGTTGTTCATGAACAACTTCTGCACCTCGTAGTTCGCCGAGCCCCACACCTGATCACGGTCGAACCAGATGAGGTCGGGTCGCCACTGGTTGCTGCTCTGGTCGGCGAGGAGCGGCGCGTACGACGCCATCTTCACGACGTCGGCGTTGCGCTCCAGCCCGGTCATGTAGGCGGCCTCGGACAGCGCGTTGAAGAAGCGGTTGTCGCGCGAGGCGTACTCGCCGATCCACACCTTGGGGCCGTTGCGGTCGTAGGAGTCGTACCGGGTGTTGTGCGAGAGGAACCAGGAGGGGTCTCGGTAGTAGTGCTCGTCGACCATGTCGACGTTCTCGGCCCGATTCTGCTCCCAGTGCTTCTCGAAGCTCGCGCCCTCCGCGTCCGGGCCCGAGTTGCTGATCAGGATCATGTCCGGATACTTCGCAGCGATGGCATCCCGGAACTTCACGAAGTTCGCCATGAAGGCCTCGGGGTAGTTCTCCTCGTTGCCGATCTCGATGCGATCGAGATGGAACGGGGCGGGATGGCCCATGTCGGCGCGGAGCTTGCCCCACGTCGTGTCGACGCCGCCGTTGGCGAACTCGATGAGGTCGAGCGTGTCCTGGATGTGGCGCTGGAGCAGCGCGGGGTCGGTCTGCTGAAGACCCTGGCCGCAGCCGTTGAGGAGCGCCGGCACGTCGGGCACGGGCTTGGCGCCGATGTCCTCCGCGAACTGGAAGTACTCGTAGTACCCCAGGCCCAGCGACTGGTTGTACCCCCAGAAGTTGGCGTTGGTCGCGCGGGTCTCGACGGGCCCGACGCTGTCCTTCCACTGGTACGAGCGCGCACGCTCGTAGTTCGAGTCGGCCGAGTAGTCGGCGTGGCTGTTGACGTTGACGATGCACCCGCCCGGGAAGCGCACGAACTTCGGGTGCAGGTCGGCGATCTTCTGCGCGACGTCCTTGCGCAGACCGTTGGTCCGGCCCATGAAGGTGTCGCGCGGGAAGACCGAGACCTCGTCGAGGCGCAGCGTGCCGGTGCCGGCGGCCTGGACGAGTACGCGCGCCGCGTCGGTCGTGGCCGTCGCCGTCACGGAGCCGCGGTACTTCACCCAGCCGTCGCCGCCCACGGTCGCGGTGAACGGGTTCGACAGCGCGGTGCCGTCGGCCGAACGCAGCACGAGCGAGACGGGGGTTCCGCCGGTCGCCGTGGTCCGCGCCCAGAACGACACGTCGTAGGTCGCCGCTGTCGTGAGAGCCACACCCGTGTCGAAGCCGGCGTTCTCGACGCCGTAGGTCCCGGCCCCGTTGCGCAGGTCGAGCTGCAGGTACGTGCGGTTGCGCTCGTTCATGCGCTTGTCGTCGTTGACCGGCTGCGCCGACCCCGAACCGCCGCCGAGGGCCACCGGCGTCCACGCGGTCATCCCCGTGAAGCCCCGATTGTCGACGGGCAGAAACTCGAACGAGCGGTTGCGGACGAGCTCGGCGTAGAGGCCGCCGTCGGCCGCGTTGTTGATGTCCTCGAAGAAGACGCCGTACATCGCGTCGTCGATCTCGGCGCCCTGCGCGCGGGGGTCGGCCGTGATCGAGAAGTCCGACGTCTCATCGGTCGGATACGCCGCGAGCAGTCTCTGCTGCTCGGCCGCGGTGATCGGCAGGACGGTGCCGTGGCGCGGGCGCGCCGGGAGGGTGGCATCCAGAACCGAGGTCCAGGCGCCCGACGCGATGTCGCGAGTCTCGAACATCATGTAGCCCTGACCGCCGTGGTAGCTCGGCTGGTCGATGAGCATGTACCAGTGACCGGGCTCGGCGTTGTCGGCGAACACCGTGGGGCCCTCTCCGTTGGTGAACGTGCCGCCCCAGGGGTTGGGCTGTCCGACGCCGATCTGCTCCTTCACGAGCTGCCAGCCGGGGCTGGACGTCGCGGTCGGAAGCGATCCGGTGACCGTGGCGGTGAGCGAGGTCGAGCGCTCCTGGCGCACGGTCATGGACGCCTCGTCCTTGATGAAGCGGTAGTAGGTGTCGCCGTCGCGTACGACGGTGGCGTCGATGGTGCCCTTGCCCGCGCCGCGCTTGACGTCGACCCAGGGCTGCGGCTCGCTGAAGGTGACGAAGTCGCGAGTGGTGACCATCATCATGCGGTTGTACGTGTCGGCCGCCTTGCGCCCCGTAGTGGACGCACTCGGGTAGAGGTTCGAGGCCCAGTAGACGACGTACTCCCCGCGGTCGGCGTCCCACGTGGCCTCCGGTGCCCAGGTGTTGCCCGCGAGCTCGCTCGAAACGGTGATCTGGCGCAGAGGGCTCCACGTCGCGAGATCGTCGGACTGCCAGACGTTGAGCGTGCGGCTGCCGACCTCCTGCGCGCGGCCGAAGTCCCCGTTGTAGAGGTCGAACATGTTCAGGTCGGTGGACAGCATGTAGAAGCGGTCCCCGTCGGGCGAGCGCATGACGAAGGGGTCGCGGATGCCCTTCTCCCCCTGGTCCGAGGTGAGGACGGGCTTGCCGTCGTTGAGGGTGAGCCAGTTCTTCGGGTCGTCCCCGCGGCTCGTGGCGAACGAGATCTCCTCGTCGGTGGTGGTGCTCTCCCCCGTGAAGAAGGGGAAGAAGTAGCCCTCGAGCTTCTGCGCCGCCGGCTTCGGCTGCACGACGAGCTCGATCTCGCGAGTGGTCTCGCTGGAGCCCTTCGTGATCGTGGCGGTCAGTGTCACGCTCACGGCGGCGGATCCCGTGGCGGGTCGGGTGACCTCACCCGTCGCGGTCACGACCTGCGCGTTCGACGACGACCAGGTCACCGTCGTCCCGTTCGCCCCGGTCGCGGGCAGCGTCACGTTGCCGCGCACGTCATCGGCATCCGGGATCGAGAGGGACTGCGCGGCGGTGTCCACGTCTTGCTGGTTCGTGGGGGTGCCCTGTGCGACGAGCGCCATGACGTCGTCGTCGCTGAGCGCGCTGTCGAAGATGGCGACGTCGCGGACGCCGCCCTTCCATACGCGGTCGGGGTACGAGGAGCGCCCGATGTAGGCGACCAGGCCCGAGCCGAACTCGGCGACCGAGCGCGAGGTGGCGACCGTGCCGATCTTGGTGCCGCCGAGGTAGGCGGTGATCGAGGTGGGGGTGATCACGGTCGTGTACAGCGCCCACTCGGACGTGGCGGAGGGGCCGGGGATGCCGCGGGCTCCGTCCGTCGGCGCGATTCCCCGCTCGAGGGTCCAGGGCTGCGCGATCCGTGGTCCGTCCGTCAGCACCGTCTTGACCTGCCCGGCCGGGTTGGCGGGGTTGAGCAACCAGTACTGCTGGGGGAGGTTCTCGGTGGTGCCGAAGAACATCGCCGCCTGGTTGCCCGCTCCGGTGCGGTCCTGGAGCCAGGCCGAGACGGTGACGGTGCTCTTGCCGTCGAAGAGGCCCGTGGGCAGTTCGACATAGGCGGCCGAGGAGCCCGAGGCCCCGCCCGGCAGCGAGAGGGCGTCTCCGTCGATGCTCGAGCCGGCGCCACGGATGATCGCGTCGTGTCCGTGCCCCGAGGAGTCGGGAACCGTGGTTCCGGTCGTCGCGGCGAAGTCGTACGACGCCAGCGGCGTGGGTAGCGGTGCGGCCGAGGCGGCGACGGCGGGGACCAGGCCGCTCAGGACGACGGCGGCGGCCGCCACGAGCGCGCCCGCGCGTCGCGCGATGCCCCTCCGGCTCCGGTCCTCGGAAACAGCTCGTGACAGCACCATGCTCGTCCTCCTCGACGATGGGTGTCCGGCGGGGGCCGGCGCGACGCGAGCATCCCGATGTGAGCGCTCACTATGCGCAATATTGGAGGGGGCTGAGAATGCTGTCAAGAACGATGTGCGGAGTTGCGCCCTCGATATGTCCATGAATGTGAAGCCTCACATGTGTTGGCGATGACGCGGAATACGCCCGCGCGGATCGCGCCCGGCGCCGCCACCCGTTGCTACTGTCGGTTCGCGCCGGACACCAGGAGGAACCATGGCCGTCACCTTCACCGACATGCCGATCGATCTTCTGCGGGCCTATCGTCCCGCCCTCGACGCACCGGCCGACCTCGAGGCGTTCTGGGCGACGACGATCGCCGAGGCGCGCGCTCCGGCTCGTCCCGCCGCCCTGAACCCGATCGACGCCCCCGTGCGCGCCCTGAGCGTCTCGGACCTCACCTTCACCGGCTTCGACGGCGACGAGATCCGCGGCTGGGTCGTGCGCCCGCACGGCGACGCGCTCCTGCCCGCCGTCATCGAGTACATCGGTTACGGCGGCGGCCGCGGCCTGCCGGGAGAGCGGGTGAACTGGGCGACCGCCGGCTACGTGCACGTCATCATGGACACCCGCGGTCAGGGGTCGACGTGGAGCGTCGGCGACACCCCCGACCCCCACGGCTCCGCTGCCGCTTTCCCGGGCGTCATGACGCGCGGCATCCGGGATCCCCACGACTACTACTACCGCCGCCTGTTCACCGACGCCGTGCGCCTGGTGGACGTGGTGAGCGAGCTCCCCGGGGTCGATCCCTCGCGGGTCGCCGTGACCGGCGGCAGTCAGGGCGGCGGGCTCGCGATCGCCGCGGCGGCCCTCGCGGGCGACGCGGTCGCGGCAGTCCTCCCCGACGTGCCCTTCCTGTGCGACTTCCCGAACGCGATCACGCGCACGCCCTCGGCGCCGTTCACCGAGATCACGCGGTACCTCGCGGTACATCGCGACGACACGTCGAGCGTGCTCCGCACCCTGTCGTACGTCGACGGCGCGATCCTCGCCCGACGCATCACCCAGCCCGCACTCTTCTCGGTGGCGTTCATGGACGACGTCGTGCTGCCGTCGGGCGTCTTCGCCGCCTTCCACGCCCTCGCGTCGGACGATGCGGTCATCGAGGAGTACCCCTACAACGGCCACGAGGGCGGCGGGCACCGCCACTGGATGAAGCAGGTGGCTTGGCTCGACGCCCGCTTCGGGATGTGATCGCGCGCGTCACTCCCAGACGCTGGGCGCCGGGCGCCTCGTCGACGGAAGGGCCGAGCCCGCCGCCCAGTCGTGCACCCACGGCTCGATGTCGGGCAGGCCTTCGGGGCGCCCGACCGCGGCGAACAGTTCGTCGTGCGGGACGGTGCCGCCCGTGCGGCGGAGGATGCGCGCGCGGATCATCGCGCGGGCATAGATCTCGCCCTTCACCAGCGCACGGTGCTCGAGGTACACCGCCCGGTCGTCGTGGCCGATCAGTCGCGTCTCGAGCTCGAAGCGCTGCCCCAGCTCGAGTGAGCGGCGGAACGTGATCGTCTCGGCGGCGACCACCGCGTACCAGCCCTGCGTCGTCATCGCCGCGAGGAGTCCCGTGCGGGTCAGCAGGTCCCAGCGCCCGAGGTCGAACAGCGACAGGTAGCGGCCGTTGTTCATGTGCCGCAGCAGGTCGATGTCGGTGGGCAGGACCCGGATCGACATCCGCGCGACGGTGTTGGGGTCGAGAGGGCCTTCACGACGAAGGCGACGGCGGGCACGAGCGAGCACCAGCAGGGTGCGCCAGAGGACGTTCACGAGGGGCGAGCGTAGCGATTCGACCACGGAACGGCGATGTCGTTGTGCGTCATCGACAACTCCGGCGTGACGGCGCATAGCGCATCCGACGGCCGGTCCGCCCCGATTTCACGCGCGCCGACGCCGCGCGTAGAGTCACGCCATGACTGCGGAAGCCCGAACCGACATCGTCGTCCGTCCGGTAAGAGATGTGGATGCCGAGGCCCTCGGCCGCGTGCACGCCACCTGCTGGCACGAGACCTACGACCACCTGATCAGCAAGGCCGCTCTCGAGGCCGTCTCGCCTCGTCGCCTGGCCGAGCTCTGGACGCACTGGGCCGCCCAGGGCGAGGATTACCGCATGCACGCGGCCCTCGTCGACGGTGAGATCGTCGGCTTCGTCGGCTCCGGTCCGGCACGCGACGACGACGCTCCCCGCGAGCGCGAGCTGTACTTCATCTACCTGCTCGATGCGTACCACGGCACCGGCATCGGCCAGCAGCTGTTCGATGCCGCGATCTCCGGCGGCGAGGGCGCGTACCTGTGGGTCGCCGACGACAACCCGCGCGCGCACCGGTTCTACCAGCGCAACGGGTTCACCCTCGACGGCGCCTCGCACACCGAGCCCTTCCTCGGTGAGGAGCTCACCGAGGTGCGCTTCGTCCGCTGACGTGCTGCAGATCTGGGCCCTCGACGGCATCCGCGAGATCGCTCCGGGCGATGACCTCGTCCAGGTGATCGTGGATGCCGTCTCCGCGCGAGCGGACGACGACGGGGCCCTGCGCGACGGCGACATCGTCGTGGTCACGAGCAAGATCGTGTCGAAAGCCGAGGGACGCATCATCCGCGCGGACGACCGCGAAGACGCCATCACGCGCGAGACCGTGCGTCTCGTGGCATCCCGCACCTCCCCCACAGGACACGTCACACGGATCGTCGAGAACCCGCTCGGCATCGTCTCGGCCGCCGCCGGGGTCGATGCGAGCAACACCCCCGAGGGCACCGTGCTGCTGCTGCCCGTCGACCCCGACGCCTCGGCCCGCGCCCTCGCGACGGGGCTGCGGGCCGCGACCGGAGCGCACGTGGGCGTGATCGTCACCGACACCCTCGGGCGCGCGTGGCGCGAAGGCCAGACCGATCACGCGATCGGAGCCGGCGGCATCCACGTGTTCGAAGACCTCCGCGGGACGACGGATGCCGAGGGCCGCCCCCTCGTGGTGACCCTGCCGTGCGTCGCCGACGAGATCGCGGCCGCCACCGACCTGGTCAAGGGCAAGGCCGCGCGCCGGCCGGTCGCGATCGTGCGCGGACGTGCGGACCTGGTGGGCGACCTCGATCTGCCCGGCGCCCGCTCGATCGTGCGCGACCCCGCGCGCGACATGTTCCGCCAGGGCGCCGACGAGGCGTACGCCGAGGGCTTCGCCGCGGGGCGGGCCGCCGCGGGCTGAGCGCACGGGGTTGACGTCGCGCGTCGGGCTGCCTGGATTCTCGCCACCGCGGGTCGGGGGGACGGACCATGCCCCGATATGCGCGGACCGTGTCCCCATTCTGGCTGGCTGGAGCCCCTCGACGCAGCCGAAAGTGGGACATGCTCGCGCGTCGGGCGGCCGGGCACTCAGCGGATGCCGCGAGCGGCGAGACCCTCGCCGAGGTCGTCGGCGTAATGCAGGGCCGACACCAGCAGCGGCAACGCTCCCCGCAACAGCGAGGGACGCAGCCCACGGGCCCGCTGGGCATCGCGTACGTCGGCCGCGAGCCGCGCGAGCACGGGGATCGTGGTGATCGTCAGCGTGAGCAACAGCGCCGCGCGGCCGGGGTCGACGCCGAACCGCGTGACGGGCGAGAGTCCCCGCTCGAGGGCGTCGAGCAGGGCCGAGACCGTTGTGCTGACGGGCACGAGACCCGCGACCAGCAGCGCCGCCACCACGCGGCTCGTGTTCGCCACCGCCGGTTCGAGGCCGAGGAAGAGCAGCTGACCGGCGGCGGTGACGACGATGACCCACCGCAGCCCCCACGTCGCCTCCGCCAGGGCACTGAGGCCCCGTCCGAACCGCATGCCGCTCCCGGCATACAGCACAACCGGCACCAGCAACACGACCGCGGTCACCCACGTCGACGGCAGCGCCGCCACCGCCACGGCGACCACAGCAAGCATCGCGAGCTTGGGACCCGCCGGCATCCGGTGCAGCCACCCAGTCGCCGGAACGTACAGACTCAGCACGCCAACGCTCCCTCGTACGCGTCGACGACCTCGGAAGAGGCTCCGGATGCCGCGACCTCGCCGTCCGCCATCAGCACCGCCCTCTCGCAGCGTCGGGCCAGGGCGAGGTCGTGCGTGACGAGCACGAGCGCGTGACCGGAGTCCGCGAGCAGGTGATCGGCCACGCGACGGGCATTGCGTCCGTCGAGGAACGCGGTCGGCTCGTCGGCGATCACCAGGGCCGGCTCGCGCACGAACGCACCGCACAGGGCGAGCAGCTGCTTCTGGCCACCCGACAGGTCATGAGCGGGCCGGTCGCTCAGCCCGTCGAGTCCGAAGCGCACGAGGGCGGCGGCGACGCGGGCATCACGCTCGGCCCGCGGAAGACGGGCCGCGCGCAACGACAGCGCGACGTCTTCGGCGACGGTGGGCATCATGATCTGGGCGTCGGGATTGCTGAGCACCAGCGCGACCTTCGAGCGGAGCGCCGCGGGATCTCGGTCGGGGTCGAGCCCACGCACGCGCAGGTCTCCCCCCGTGCGTCGTACCAGACCGGCCAGCACCCGAGCGAACGTCGACTTGCCCGAGCCGTTGTCACCGATCAGGGCGATCGTGCGCGCCGACAGGTCAAGCGACACCTCGCGCAGCACCTCTCTCCCGCCGAGGCGGACGCCCAGCGCCTCGCAGCGGATCACGCTCATGTCGCGGCGCCGACCCGATCCCGCTCGAGCGAGGCGTCACGCCACGTCCGGCGGAACCCCCGCGGGTAGGCCCGCACCAGCGTGGTCACGACCAGGGTCGCAACGGCGGCCTTCAGCAGGTCGCCCGGCACGAAGACGAGGCTCGACAGCGCGGTCTCGCCGAGCGGCAGGCGCGTCACGAGTCTCTGCACCGGGATGCCGATCGCGTAGATCGCCACCACGCCCCCGGCGATCATGGCCAGCGCCGTGCGCCAGACGACCGGGCGGCGGCCGCCCGCGTGCACGATCAGACCGATGACCGCGGCGCCGAGGATCCATCCCAGCGCGTAGCCGGCGGTCGGCCCGACGAAGACGCCGAACCCACCGCGGCCGCCCGCGAGCAGTGGCAGGCCCACGGCGACGAGTGCGAGCAGCACGGTCACCGAGAGCGCCCCGAGCACCGGCCCCAGGACGGCTCCGGCGAGCATGACCCCCAGGGTCTGCGCCGTGATCGGCACGCCCCCGAACACCGGGAAGCTGCCGGGCAGCCCCAGCACGGCGATGAGCGCGGCGAAGACGGCGACGCGGGCGAGGTCGGTGGCATCGAGGGTGCGTGTCATGAGGGGCCTTCCTGAACGCTGTTCACTTGAACGGCGTTCACTATACTCATCCGCATGGCACCCCGAGGGCATACGACCGACGACGTCGCGCGCACCGCGCTGCAGATCCTCGACGACCACGGCCTCCCCGACCTCACGATGAGACGTCTCGCGACCGCCCTCGACGTGCAGGCGAGCGCCCTCTACTGGCACTTCCCGAACAAGCAGTCCCTGCTCGCGGAACTCTCCGACCGGATCGTCGGGCGCATGGCATCCGGCCCCTCCGTCGACCTCGTGGCAGAAGCCCGTGCCCTGCGCGAGGCCCTCTTGGCCTACCGCGACGGCGCCGAAGTGGTCTCGAGCACGCTCGCGATGGGCCTGGGCTCGTCGCTGCCGCACAACCGACTCGCGGCGACCGTGGCCGCCGCGGGATTCGACGACGAGACCGCCCGACGGGTCGCCACCACGGTGCTGCACTACGTGCTCGGCTTCGTATGGCACGAGCAGCAGCGCCTGCAATACGACAGCGCGGGGGCTCGCGAGGGCGCGGCGGGCGGACTCGCCGACGACGACTTCGCCTCGGGGCTGGACCTCATCGCTGCGGGGTTGCGGGCGCGCGGACGCGCCTGACGCGGCGGCGGGGCGGTCTCGACCCGCGACGGCCTCAACGCTGCTTGACCTCGCCGAACAGCCGCGCGATCGGCACGAGCACCGCCGGCCGCGCCGCCACCCAGGCCGCCGCCATCACCACGAGCGAGACCGCGAAGATCAGCAGACCGGTCGGGTCGCTCGTGTACGCGGCCGGGTCTTCCGAGCCGCGCGCGGCGTACATGTGGTTGAGGTTGCGCAGGGCCCCGGTGGCCAGCACGAGGGCGACGTGAACGACGATGAACGCGACGAAGAAGAGCATCGTGGGGAAGTGCACCTTGCGTGCCCACTCGATCGGGTAGAGCGTGTTGAGCTTCTCGGCGTTCTTCGGCCACACCCCCGACAGGCGCACGCCGCTGACGATCGCGAGGGGCGCGGCGACGAAGGTGATCGCGAAGTACGACAGCTGTTGCAGGCTGTTGTAGTTCACCCAGCCGTTCTCGGTCGGCCAGTCGAGCGAGGCGTACTGCAGGGCGGCCGACAGCGCGTTGGGGAAGACCTCCCACGAGGTCGGGACGATGCGCATCCACTGCCCCGTCACGAACAGCAGCGCGACGAAGATGACGCCGTTGGCGATCCACAGGATGTCGAGCGCCTGGTGGAACCACAGCGCCAGGCTGATCCGCCGCTTCTTGTTGTTGCGCGGCGACCAGAACGCGGCCGGTCGCTTCTCGCGCCGCACCTGCCACCCGCTGCGGATGATCAGCAGCAGGAAGAAGCTGTTGAGGAAGTGCGACCAGTTCAGCCAGGCCGGAAGCCCCACCGGCGCCGACTCGGGCAGGTGGTATTCGCCGGGGAACGCCGCGAGGAGCTCCCGCCCGGGCCCGATCGCGAGCACGAAGCGCGCGATCAGCACGGCGATGCCGACGAGAGCCAGCGCGAAGACACCGAGTACCGCGGTCGAGCCGAGCAGCTGCACGGGTGAGAAGTCGGCGAGGCGCGTCTGCGCCCCGGAACGCGGCGGGGCGGTCGGGCGCTTCTGCGCGCGGGCGGGCGTCGTCACGCGGTTGCGGGCCGAGGCTCCCGGCCAGACGGTTCGCGGAACGGTGAGGGGCGGGCGCGGGGATGCCACGGCGTCGTTCGCCGACGCGGTGGGGCTCACCTCGTGGTCCTCGACCGAAGGGGCGGACGCCGCCACCGTCTCGCCGGAACGCGCCGCCGTCCCGGCTTCCGCACCGGAGTCGGTTCCGTTCACCGTCGCGGGCGCCGGCGTCTCGGCATCCGCTCCGGGATCGGGTGCGCTCACCGACATCGGACGAATGGGCTCGACGTCTCTGATTCCGGCGCGATTCTCCTCTTCGGCAGCGGCGGGCTGCGCGGCGGAGGGCGGAACGGCGGATGCCGGCGGCCAGGGCTCTCCGCCGGGCTCGCGCGGGAGTCCCCGACGCACGCCGGCCGACTCCTCGCCCGCCGGGGTCGCGGCATCCGATCCAGGACCGGACGCGTCGGCGTTGCGGGCCTCGGCGCCGGATCCGCTCGCCGTCACGGGCGCCGGGGTGCCGGCATCCGCATCCGAATCGGATCCACTCACCGGGATCGGGCGTGCGGGGTCGGTCGATCCTGTCTCGGCGCGATTCTCCGCTGCTGATGCGGCACTGAGACGCGCCGCGATGGGCGGAACGGCGGATGCCGGCGGCCAGGGCTCCCCGCCGGGCTCGCGCGGCAGTCCGCGGCGCACGCTGCCCGCCGGAGTATCCGCCACGGCCGGCGCAGGAGCGATTGGCACCTCGGCCGCAGGCGACCCGGGAGCGGGCGATGCCTCGGCCTTGGGCGAGGCAGGAGTGGCCGGCGCGGAAGTGGACGCAGTGGACTCGGACGGCTGCACCGGATGCGCACCCACGGGCGCCTCAGGAGCGAATGCGTCGCGCGGACCCGCATCCGTTGCGCTCGCGACCGCGTCCGTGCCCTCAGCCCCGTCATCGACACCGGGCGCGCCCGAGGCCGCGGGCGGCCAGGGCTCCCCGCCGGGGGTGCGCGGCAGCCCGCGTCGCGGGGTGCGGGGTGTGGACGCCATCTACTCTCGGGAGGACTTCTTCTGGGCGGTGAGCGCACTGATGAGCTGCGGGACGACGGTGAACAGATCTCCGACGATACCGAAGTCGGCGATCTCGAAGATGGGGGCTTCCGGGTTCTTGTCGATCGCGACGATCGTCCGCGCGGTCTGCATGCCCGCGCGGTGCTGGATGGCCCCCGAGATGCCGAGCGCGACGTACAACCGCGGCGACACCGTGACCCCGGTCTGCCCGACCTGGGCGGCGGCGGGCACATAGCCCGCGTCGACCGCGGCCCGCGAGGCGCCGACGGCGGCACCGAGAGCATCGGCGAGCTGCTCGACGAGCGCGAAGTCCTCGCGCGAGCCCACGCCACGACCGCCGGCGACGACCGCCGCGGCACCGCGCAGCTCGGGTCGCGACGAGGCGACAGCCGTCTCGGCGAATCCCTCGACGCGGGCGTGGGGGATTCCGGATGCCGCGACCTCGAGGCTCTCGACCACGAGCGGTCGCGCGTCGAGACGCGCCTCGACGGAGCCGGGGCGTAGGGTCGCGGCGAGGGGGCCGAAGGTGGGAGCCCCGTCGACGGTGAAGGCGCCGCCGAAGGCCGCGTGGTGGGCGACCACTCCGAGCTCGTCGCGGTCCACTCCCACGACGTCGGCGGCGAGGGGCATGCGCAGGCGCGCCGCCAGCCGCGCGAGCGCATCGCGCGACTCGACGGCGTGCGAGGCGAGCACGAGGTCGGGCGTCTCTTTCGCCACCGCCGCGGCGAGCGCGTCGACGACCGGACCGGTCAGCGCCTCGGCCTCCGTGACGGCGGTGAGCACGCGCGTCGCGCCGAGTTCCGCAGCCTCGGCCGACGCCCGTTCGAGGACGTCGGCCGTCGAGGCGATCAGAGCGACGGGGTCTCCGACGGTCGCGGCGGCGGCGAGCAGGCCCGGAGCGGAGGCGGCCAGCGCCCCGCCGGGCAGCACCTCGAGCAGCACCAGGGCGGTGGTCATCACGCCACCCCCTCGGCCACGAGGAAGGCCGCCAGCTTCTCGCCCGCATCCCCCTGGTCGACGATCTTCGTGCCGGCGGCGCGCGGCGGCCTCTCGGCGACGGAGAGCATGATGTACCGCGCGACCGCCGGATCCTCGACCTCGACGCCGAGGTCGGCGGCATCCAGGGTCTCGTACGGCTTCTTCTTGGCCGCCATGATCCCCTTGAAGGTCGTGAACCGCCCCTCGGGCATCGCCTCGGTGATCGACACGACGGCCGGAAGTGCGGCGGAGACCCGCATGATTCCCGCGTCACTGACGCGGTCGCCGGAGACGGCATCGTCGGACACCTCGAGACTCGACAGGGCCGTGAGCTGCGGAACGCCCAGCACCTCGGCGACCATCGCCGGCAGCACGCCCCCTCCCCCGTCGGTCGACAGGTTGCCCGCGATCACCAGGTCGAAACCGGTCCGCCGGATCGCCGCGGCGAGCACCTCGGCGGTGAGCACGAGATCAGCCCCGCGCAGGGAGTCGTCGACCACGTGCACGGCCGAGGTCGCCCCCATCGCGAGGGCCTTGCGCACGGTCGCCGTCGCCGAGGCCGGCGCCATGGTGACCACCACGACCTCGGTGCCGGCGTGTCCGTCGGCGTACGCGAGGGCGGCCTCGGCCGCGCGCTCGTCGATCTCGTCGAGCACGGCGGCAGCGCTCGCGCGGTCGGTCAGACCGGTCTCGAGGTCGAGCCGACGCTCACCCCAGGTGTCGGGCACTTCTTTGATCAGGACCACGATCTTCATCGAGGGGGCTCCTTCGGTGAGGGGGCGGATGCCGCGACCTCGCGGCAACGGGAGAGTTCGGTGCGCGTGGGACGGGCAGGCCCCCACCGCGAACGCCAGGTCCCTGAGCCCGTCGAAGGGACCGGAAGCCGCGTACCCGAGCCGCTCGAGCGGTACCGTGAATCGCGAGGAGGACCGATGACGCGACGACTGCCCGTCGACCCGATCGCCGAAGCGAAGCGCCAGTGGCTCGCGCACGGGTGGGACGACGCCGCCGACGGCATGACCGTGGTGACCTCGGTAATCCGCGCGCACCAGCTGCTGATGGCGGCGATCGACCGCGCTCTCAAGCCCTTCGACCTGTCGTTCTCGCGCTTCGAGATGTTGAGGTTGCTCGCCTTCACGCGCGAGGGGCGGATGCCGATGGCCAGCGCTATCGCGCGGCTGCAGGTGCACCCGACGAGCGTCACCAACACGGTCGAGCGTCTCGCGCGCGACGGATACGTGACGCGCGAGCCGCACCCGACCGACGGCCGAGCGGCGCTGCTCGCGCTCACAGATGCCGGCCGACGGCGCGTCGACGAAGCCACCGAGGCGCTGAACACCGTGTTCGCCGACCTCGGGCTCGATGGCGACGATGCGACGGCGCTCGTGCGGATCATCGCGCGGTTCCGCAAGGGCGCCGGCGACTTCGCCGACCCGGCGCCCGTGCCCGATCCGCTCTGAGCCGGCGCGATCCGTGGCGCCGCGCTCCGCGATGCGCGCGGGCGGGCGGGCGACAGCGCATCGCCGCGGGCGTTCTCACCCGCGGCTCGCTCCCGCCACCCTCGCCCGCTCATCGGTGCGTGAACGACGGCGCGCGCTTCTCGCGGAACGCCGCCATCCCCTCTTTTTGATCGGCCGTGTCGAACAGGGCCGCGAAGGCCTGACGCTCGAACCGCACGCCCTCGGCGAGGGTCGACTCCAGGGCGACGTCGAGCGCCGCCTTGGCCGCGTACAGCGCGGGCAGCGGCTTCTCGGCGATCGTCTGCGCGACCCTCTCGGCCTCGTCGAGCAGCTCGGCCGCGGGAACGATGCGAGAGACGAGACCCGCACGCTCAGCCTCGGCGGCGTCGATCATGCGGCCGGTCAGCACGAGCTCGGCGGCCTTGTAGTAGCCGAGCGCCCGCACGAGACGCTGCGTTCCGCCCATGCCCGGGATCACGCCCAACTGCACCTCGGGCTGCCCGAACTTCGCCCGCTCGGAGGCCAGGATCACGTCGCACATGAGGGCGAGCTCGCATCCGCCACCCAGGGCGTACCCCGACACCGCCGCGATCACCGGGGTGCGCACGGCCGCGAACCGCGCCCAGGCGCCGAAGTGGTCGGTGAGCATCATGTCGAGACCCGACTTCTGCTCCATCTCTTTGATGTCGGCGCCCGCGGCGAACGCCTTCTCGCTGCCGGTCACGACGATCGCCCCGACGCCGTCATCAGCGTCGAAGGCTTCGGCGGCGGCGACCACATCGCGCATCGACTGCGTGTTGAGGGCGTTCAGCGCCTCGGGGCGGTCGAGGAAGATCCACCCCACGCGGCCCCGCTGCTCGACGCGGATCGTCTCGTATCGGGCATCCGGCTCGGTCATGGTGACTCCCGTCGTCTCGAGTGATGGTCGCAGCGGCTTCTCCCGCCATCGAATGCTCGCACGCCCCACCGACATCGATCGAGGGTCTTGCCGCACCGCGTCGGCGTCGGCGCTGTTCGCGGCGGCACCGGACCGATTCGGGGCGGATTCTGCCGTTCGGGGCGGGGAACTCATGCCCCAGGCGGCGGAATCCGCTCCGAACCGAGAAAGGCGCACCTCACGCCGCAAGCACGCTGCGGCCGACGATGAGCCGCATGATCTCGTTGGTCCCCTCGAGGATCTGGTGCACGCGCAGATCGCGCACGACCTTCTCGATGCCGTAGTCCTGCAGGTACCCGTAGCCGCCGTGCAGCTGTAGCGCCTCGTTGGCGACGCGGAAGCCGACGTCGGTCGCGAACCGCTTCGCCATGGCGCACCGGGTCGCGGCATCCGGAGTCTTCGCATCGAGCGCGGTCGCCGCATCGCGCACGAGCAGTCGAGCGGCTTCGAGCTCGGTCGCCATGTCGGCCACCGCGAACACGACCGACTGCTTCTCGGCGAGGGCCTCACCGAACGTGAAGCGCTCGTGCACGTAGGCGATCGCGCGGTCGAGCGCCCAACGCGCCCCGCCGACCGAGCACGTGGCGATGTTGAGGCGGCCGCCGTTGAGGGCGTTCATCGCGATCGAGAAGCCGCGCCCCTCACCGCCGAGCAGGTTCTCGGCGGGCACCCGCACCTCGTCGAAGATCACGGGGCGGGTGGGCTGGGCGTTCCACCCCATCTTCTTCTCGTTCGGTCCGAACGACAGTCCCTCGGCACCGGCGGGCACGAGGAAGGCGCTGATCCCGCGCGCTCCGGGCTCTCCCGTGCGGGCCATGACGACGTAGACCGACGCCTCGCCGGCGCCCGAGATGAACTGCTTGACCCCCGTCAGCACATACGTGTCGCCGTGCCGGATCGCCGAGGTGGTGATGGCCGCGGCATCCGACCCGGCGCCGGGCTCGGTGAGGCAATAGGCACCGAGGTCCTCCATGTCCACCAGCGAGGGCAGCCACCGCTCGCGCTGTTCAGCGGTGCCGTAGGTGTCGATCATCCACGCCACCATGTTGTGGATCGTGATGTAGGCCGTGACCGTCGGATCGCCGTAGGCGAGCTCCTCGAAGATCGCCACCGCATCGGCTCGCGACAGCCCGGCGCCGCCCACGTCGTCGTTGACGTAGACGCCGCCGAGACCCAGCTCCCCCGCGCGGCGCAGGACGTTGCGGGGGAAGTGCTTCTCGGCATCCCATTCGAGGGTGTGCGGGGCGAACTCGGTCGCGGCGAAGTCGCGCACGGCGTCGAGGATGGCGTCGCGCTCGTCGGAACTCAGGGTGCCGGTCGACGGGGCGTCGAGCGCGGGAGCAGGGGTGGTGTCCATGCGGCTCTCCTTCGGAAAGCGACGGCGTCGTCGCTTCCGTCAGAATACCTGGACGTCCTACTAATTGATAGAGGTACCGACTACGAGGCGGAGACGCCGAAGAGGGCGCCGACCGCGTAGGTCGCGGCAAGCGCGAGCGCCCCGCCGATCACCGTGCGCAGCACCGCTCGACCGCGCCGTGCCCCACCGAGCACGGCGGCGACGTAACCCGTGACCGCGAGCGCGATCAGCACGGCGACGAAGGTGAGCGGTACGCGGATCTCGACCGGCGCGAGCAGGATCGTCGCGAGCGGCAGCAGGGCCCCGATCGTAAAGGCGACCGCCGAGGCGAAGGCCGCGGCCCACGGGCTCACCACGTCTTCGGCGTCGATGTTGAGCTCGACCGAGAGGTGGGCCTTGAGGGCGTCGGATGCCGTCAGCTCGTTCGCCACGCGCGTCGCGGTGTCACGCGAGAGCCCCTGGGCCTCGTACATGCCCACGAGCTCGGCGAGCTCGGCCTCGGGGTCGTCGGCGAGCTCGCGCTTCTCTTTCTGAATGAGGGCGTGCTCGCTATCGCGCTGGCTCGAGACCGAGACGTATTCGCCGAGCGCCATCGAGATGGCGCCGCCGACGAGGGCGGCGAGACCCGCGATGAGCACGGGACCGGTATCGCTCGTGGCACCCGCGACACCGACCACGACCGCGGCCGTCGAGACGATGCCGTCGTTGGCGCCGAGAACCCCGGCACGCAGCCAGTTGAGTCGTTGGGAGAGTCCCTGGCGGTGGGGCTCATCGGGGTGCGCGCCGGGGGCGGCCGCCGAGACGTTCTCACTCATGGGATGAGCGTAAGACCGCCGAGAGGCATCGGGGACCGACGCCATCGCGTTCCCTCCCCGTTCACCGGGTCGTCACGAACTGCAGGCAAAATCCACAGGATCGCGCCGCCCGCGCGGATCGCATCCCCACCCGAACCCGAGGACACAGCCATGCCTTCGACCTTCCTCCGCCGCGCCGCCGCGTTCACCGCGACGACCGCGGCGGTGTGCGCGCTCGCCCTGTCGAGCGCCACCGCGGCCTCCGCCGCGATCGTCCCCCAGCCCGTCTCGAACAGCGCCAGCGGCGCGGCACTGTCGGTCACTCCGGTCGGCTCCTACGACACCGGCGTCTACAAAGAATCCTCGGCCGAGATCGTCCAGGCCTACCGCGACCGCCTCTTCGTCGTCAACGCGCAGGCCGGTACCGTGACGGTGCTCGACAACAGCGACCCCAAGAAGCCGGTCAAACTGTTCGACATCTCCTCGAACGGTGTCGCCAACTCGGTCGCCGTCCGCGACGACGGCCTCGGCGTCATCGCCTTCGAAGCCACCACGAAGACCGACCCCGGCCACCTGGTCTTCTTCGACGCCAACAAGACGGATGCCGCGAGCGCCAAGCTCGGCGAGGTCACCGTCGGCGCTCTTCCCGACATGGTGACCTTCTCGAAGGACGGCTCCTACGCCGTCGTCGCCAACGAGGGCGAGCCGGCGGCGGACTTCTCGGTCGACCCCGAGGGCTCGGTCAGCGTCATCGCGCTGTCGTCCGCGCTGGCCGCTCCCGCGCAGAGCGCCGTCAAGACGGCGGGCTTCCGCGCCTTCGAGCCCGGCGGGACCAAGACGCTCGACTCCAAGGTGCGCGTCTTCGGCCCCGATGTCGCCGCCCCGGGCCAGGATGCCGCGACCCTGTCGACCAACCGCGTCTCGCGCAACCTCGAGCCGGAGTACATCACCACCGACGGCACCGTGGCCTACGTCACCCTGCAGGAGAACAACGCCGTCGCGACCGTGGATCTCACGAAGGCCGAGGTGACCGGCATCCTGCCCCTCGGCTATAAGAACTGGAGCACCGTCGGACTCGACCCGAGCGACAAGGACGGCGCGAACATCCGCACGGTCGCGGGCCTGAAGGGCCTGTACATGCCGGACGGGATCGCGTCCTACTCGGCGACCACCAGCGGCACGGCCGCGACGTACCTCGTCACCGCCAACGAGGGCGACGGCCGCGAGTGGGGCACGTTCACCGACGAGGCCCGCGTCAAGGACCTCGGCAAGAACGGCCTCGGCGCGGTCTGCGCCACCTCGCCCCTGGCCGGCCGCTCGGCCGACACCGACCTCGGTCGGCTGAAGGTCGTGACCGACCTCGGCAAGACCGCCGACGGCTGCTACAGCGAGCTCTACGCCTACGGCGGCCGCTCCTTCTCGATCTGGGACACCAAGGGTGCGCTCGTCTTCGACTCGGGCGACCAGTTCGAGCAGAAGCTCAAAGAGGTCGCCCCGCAGCTGTTCAACGTCTCGAACGACAACAACACCGTCGACGACCGCAGCGACGACAAGGGCCCCGAGCCCGAGAACGTCACGATCGGCGTGGTCGAGGGTCGCACCTACGCCTTCATCGGCCTCGAGCGCGCGGGCGGCGTGATGGTCTACGACATCACCGACCCGACCAAGGCGACGTATGTCACGTACGTCAACAACCGCGACGCCTCCGCCGACGTCAAGACGGCCGCCGCCGGCGACCTCGGCCCCGAGGGCATCACCTTCGTGTCGGCCCTGCGCTCGCCGACCGGCGTGCCGCTGCTGGTCACCGGCAACGAGGTCTCGGGCACCACCACCGTGTTCGAGGTCCGCCCGACGCAGCCGAAGAAGCCCGACCTGCAGATCCTCACGATCAACGACTTCCACGGGCGCCTGCTGCAGGAGACCGGGGGCGTCGCGGGCGCCGGCGTGCTCGCGGGGGCGGTCGAGAAGTACCGCCAGCAGAACCCGAACACGCTGTTCGTGTCGGCGGGTGACAACATCGGCGCGAGCGCCTTCGAGTCGTTCATCGACCAGGACACCCCGACGATCAAGGCGCTGAAGGCCGCGACGCTGGATGTCAGCGCGGTGGGCAACCACGAGTTCGACCGCGGCTTCGCCGACCTCACCGGCCGGGTCATCCCGGCTTACGGCAACAACTCGGGAGCCCTCAGCGACTTCGCCCTCGGGGCGAACGTCTACAACAAGGGCACGAAGACGCCCGCCCTGAAGCCGTACACCATCAAGCAGGTCGGCAACACGAAGGTCGCGTTCGTCGGCACCGTGACGCCTCAGACCGCGGGCATGGTCGACCCGTCGAAGATCACCACGATCGAGTTCGGAGACGAGACCGAGGCCATCAACCGCGAGGCGAAGAACGCCCGCGCGGCGGGTGCCGACATCGTCATCGTCCTCGTGCACGACGGCTCCGAGAGCACGAACTGCACCACGATCGCGACCGAGACGACCGACTTCGGCGCCGTCGTCCGCGGCGCCTCGGCCGATGTGAACGCGATCGTCTCGGCGCACACGCACCAGAAGTACTCGTGCACCGTCGGCGGTCGCTCGGTCATCCAGACCGGCTCGTACGGCACGAACCTCGGCACGCTCGACATCGATCTGGACGCCTCTGGAAAGCTCGCCTCGATCACGCCCGGTGTGCGCGCGCTGCTCGACCCCGCGGTGACGCAGTACATCGCCTATCCGCAGGCCGCGACGGCGAAGATCGTGGCCGAGGCCAAGGCCACCGCCGACACGAAGGGCAAGGTCGAGGTCGGCACCATCACCGCCGACATCACCCGCGCGAAGAACGGCTCCGGAGGTGAGGACCGCGGCGCGTACTCCACCCTCGGCAACACCGTGGCCGACGTCTACCTCTGGGCCACGAGCGAGAACCCCTCGTTCAACGGTCAGGACGCGCAGATCGCGTTCATGAACCCCGGCGGCCTCCGCGCCGACCTGCTGTACGGTTCCGACAACGGCTCGGTCTCGTACCGCGAGGCGGCGAACGTGCAGCCGTTCGGCAACACCCTGGTGACGCTCTCGCTCACGGGGGCCCAGCTCAAGCAGGTGCTCGAGCAGCAGTGGCAGCCCTCGAGTGCCGCGCGCCCGGTGCTCGCGCTCGGCGTCTCGAGGGGCTTCACCTTCGAGTACGACCCGACCGCGGCCACAGGGGCGCACATCAGGTCGGTCCAGCTGAACGGAAAGGCGATCGACGACAAGGCGTCGTACCGCGTCGTGACCAACTCGTTCCTGGCGGCCGGCGGCGACAACTTCACCGCCTTCGCCCAGGGTACGAGCAAGGCCGACTCCGGTCAGATCGACCTGCAGGCCACGGTCGACTTCTTCACCGCGAAGAAGAGCATCGCCCCGTCGCCGCTGGGACGGGCGTATCTGATCGGCTCGACCCCCGTCGACGAGGGAACCGTCACTCCGACCCCGACGACGAGCCCCACGGGTCAGCCCGGCGGCACTCCCACGTCGTCGCCGTCGACCTCGGTCACGGTCAGCGCGAGCGCGACCCGCGTCGAGCAGGGCGGATCGTTCGCGGTCACCGTCTCGGGACTGAATGCCGGCGAGCAGCTGACGGCCACGTTGAACAGCACGCCGATCGTCATCACCGGTATCCCGGCCGCCGATGCCTCGGGCACGGTGACCTTCCGGGTGAGTGTGCCCGCCGCTCTCGAGCCCGGCGCGCACACGGTCCTCATCACGCGCGCCGACGGCACCGTGCTCCCCGCGCTCGCGATCCAGGTCGCCCGCAAGGGCAGCCTCGCCGCGACCGGCGCGCAGGGCCCCTGGGGTATCGCCCTCGCGGGCGGCATGCTCGTGGTCGCGGGCGGTCTCGCCTTCGCACTGCGCCGCCGCCGTACGGTCTGACGCTGGACAGCGGAACGGCCCTCACCCGATGGGGTGGGGGCCGTTCCCCTTCGCGTGAGGGGTCAGAAAGTGTCGCCCGGACGCGCAGGAGGCGACACTTGTCGACCCCTCACGCGGGTGCGGCGTCTGTGCGAAGCACCTGGACGTGGACTCCGGATGCCGCGGACTCGGCGCGCCAGACCTGTCCACTGCCCCGGACGGCCGGGGCCGCCTGCGCCGACATCACCAGGGCCGTGTGCTCGTCGATCGCCACGCCCTCGGCGACGAGCCCCGCGTCGATTGCGGCCACGAGACGCGACAGGGTCCCCCACTGGGCGGCGTGCACGTCGACGGCGAAGTCCAGAAGCCCCAGGCCCGGGCGCACCTCGACCTCGTCGAGCTCTTCGGCCGCGTCCGCTGAGCCGACCTCGACGCCGCGGACGCGGTATCCGCCGACGAGCGCGGGCCCGGCGGCGATCGCCGATCCGGCCGAGAACCCCGCGTACGGGAGTCCCTCGCGGACGCGCGCGGTCACGGCATCCCGAATCTTCCCGAACGCGTCCAGATACGCCGGGGTGAGGCCGCCGCCGACGAAGAGGGCATCGGCCTCGAGCGCCGCGGCGTCGAACAGCTCGCCCTCGATGATCGAGACGACGCGGATCTCCCCCGGCACGGCGCCCGCCGCCTCGAGCATGGCCCGATGAAGCCCGATCCGGGGGTCGTCGGCGGCTTCGAGAACGAGCAGCAGGGCGATGACGGGGGTGCGATCCGCGGCTCGCTGTCGCGCCTCGGCGACGAAGGGACGCAGCAGGTCGCCGCAGCGGTCGACGTCACGGCCACCGCCGAGCAGGTGAACACTCATGCGCCCAGTATCCCGGGGGTGCCGCCCTACACACGCGGATCTAGGGTCGAAGGATGGAGTTCCGCCAGCGCCCGGCCGTCGCCGGTGACATCGAGTGGCTCGTCGAGCTGCGCGCCGAAGTGCTGCGCGCCGACCTCGAACGCCTCGGCCGCTTCGACGAACATCGGGTGCGCCAGCGCCTGCGCGACGGCTTCCACCCGGAGTGGACGCGCATCATCGTCGTCGACGGGGCGGATGCCGGCTCCATCACGGTCCGGCCCGACGGAGCGAGCCGCTGGATCGAGCACTTCTACCTGGCATCCGCTCTCCAGGGTCGCGGCGTCGGCGGCGCCGTGCTGGCACAGGTGCTGGCCGAACCGCACGACGGCGCGACGCGACTGAACGTGCTGCAGGGGAGCCCCGCCCGCCGCCTCTACGAGCGCGCCGGCTTCACCCTCGACTCCGAGGACGAGGTCGACGTGTTCCTGTCCCTCACGCCTCGCGCGTGAGGGGTCGTTTTCTGTCGCCTCCAGCGCGGCCAGGCGACAGTTTCTGACCCCTCACGCACGCGAGAGCGGACGGGCCGAACCCGCACCCCGCATGAGGGGTCGTTTTCTGTCGCCTCCAGCGCGGCCAGGCGACAGTTTCTGACCCCTCACGCGCGAGCGCTCGACCCGCGTCAGTACCGCCGCAACAACGCGGCGAGGGCCTGGCCGCCACCGATGCACATCGTCACGACCGCGTACTCGAGGTCGCGGCGCTGCAGGTCGAGGGCCGCGCGCACGGTGAGGATGGCGCCCGTCGCCCCGACCGGGTGGCCGAGGGCGATCGCGCCGCCGTAGGGGTTCACCTTCGCCGGGTCGAGGCCGCCGTCGCGGATCACCGCGACCGCCTGAGCGGCGAACGCCTCGTTCAGCTCGATCACGTCGACGTCGGCGGGGCTGAGCCCCGTCTGCTCCCACAGGCGCTGCAGGGCGATGACCGGGGCGTAGCCCATGATCTCGGGGTCGACGCCCGCGGTGGTCACCGCCTCAAGGGTCGCGAGCCCGGTCAGCCCGCGCTCGCGCACGTCGTCCTCGCGCATCAGCACGGTCGCCGCCGCCCCGTCGTTGATGCCCGAGGAGTTGCCCGCGGTGACCGAGCCGTCCTTCTCGAACGCGGGCCGAAGCCCGGCCAGGGCCTCCATGGTCGTTCCGGGCCGCGGGTGCTCGTCGACCGAGACCTCGACGGGCGTCCGGCCACCGGTGGTAACGGGCACGATCTCGTCCGCGAACGCCGCGCGCGCGGCATCCGTCGCCGCACGGCGCTGGCTCTCGACGGCGAAGGCGTCCTGCTCTTCTCGAGAGACGGAGTATCGGGATGCCACGACCTCGGCCGTCGTCCCCATATGCCGGCCGCTGAAGGGGTCGGTGAGGATCGCGAGCGTGCCGTCGAGCAGCGTCCGATCGCCGAGGCGCGCATTGCCGCGAGCCCCGTACTCGAGGAACGGCGTGCGCGACATGCTCTCATCGCCCCCGGCCACGGCCACGTCGATGCCGCCCCACCGCAGCTCCTGCGCTGCCGACCAGATGGCCTGCAGACCCGAGCCGCAGAGGCGGTTCACGGTGAAGGCGGGCACGCGCGTCGGCAGTCCCGCGGCGAGCGCGACGCGGCGCGCGTTGTACGCGTCGGGGCCGTTCTGGGCGATGCAGCCCATGATCACTTCATCGACGTCGTCTTTCGCGACACCGGCGCGACGCAGGGCCTCCGAAACGGCGACCGCACCGAGCTCGTACGCGTCGACGCCCGACAGCGCGCCGCCGAACGACCCGATGGGCGTGCGCGCTCCCGAGACGAGGACGATCTTCGGCGCCGACATCAGCCCGCGGCTTCCTCGGCGCGTTCCTGGGCGTCGAGGGTGTCGGCATCCGGAACGTAGCCCTCGATGTGCCGCTCGTCGGCGCCGACGTACTCCGACAGCGGGCGGATCAGCGCGTTCGACGCCTGCTGCTCGCGGATGTGCGCGGTCCAGCCCGTCACGCGCGCCGCGACGAACAGGGGCGTGAAGGTCAGGGTGTCGAAGCCCATCAGGTCGTACGCGGGGCCCGAGGGGTAGTCGAGGTTGGGATAGATGCCCTTGCGCTCGACGAACTGCGACTCGAGGGCGTCGTAGAGGGCGGCGACGTCGGGGCGGTCGTAGTGCCCCACCAGGGTGTCGAGGGCGGCCTTCATCGTGGGGACGCGCGAGTCGCCGCGCTTGTAGACGCGGTGGCCGAAGCCCATGATCTTGCGCTTCTCGGCGAGGGCGGTGTCGAGCCAGGGTCCGACGTTCTCGGCCGAGCCGATCTCGGTGAACACGTGCAGCACGGCCTCGTTCGCGCCGCCGTGCAGGGGGCCCTTGAGGGCGCCGATCGCGCCGACGACGGCGGAGTACAAATCGCTGAGGGTCGACGCGATCACGCGGGCGGTGAAGGTCGAGGCGTTGAAGGAGTGCTCGGCGTACAGGATCATCGAGCGGTTGAACGCGTCGACGACGACCTCGTCCGCCTCCTCACCGAAGGTCATCCACAGGAAGTTGGCGGCGTAGTCGAGGTCGTCCCGCGGTTCGATCAGCTCTTCGCCGCGGCGGCGGCGCTGGCCGTACGCGACCGCGGCCGGCAGTTGCGCCCACAGGCGGATGCTGCGCTCGAGATTCTCTTCGGGGGTGCCCACGGCATCCATCACGTTCGAGATCCCGGCCGTCTCCCGCGCTCCGATGACGCTGACGGCGGTGCGCACCTCGTCCATCGGGTGGGCGCTCGTGGGCAGCAGGTCGATCGCGGCGCGGACGTCGTCGGTCAGCGCCCGGTGCGCTCGCTCGGTCTTTCGCAGGTCGGCGAGCTGCGCGGCATCCGGAAGCTCTCCGTTCCACAGCAGGAACGCCACCGCCTCGAACGACTGCGTGGCCGCGAGCTCCTGCACGGGGTAGCCCCGGTACAGCAGGCTGTTCGTCTCGGGGTTCACCTTGCTGACGGCGGTCTCGTCGACCGTGACCCCGGCGAGGCCCTTCTTGATGTCGGTCATCGTCTCTCCCTTGAGTCGTGTGCGGTGTTCGTACGGGGGCTCATGTCCGATTTCGGTTGTCTGAGCCCTGCCCAGACGACCACTTTTGGGACATGGTCTGCGTATTTCCGGACATGGTCACCTCACTGGCCATGCGCGCCCTCAGCGCTCGACGGTGAAGTCGAACACGTCGGCGTCGAAGCGGGTGTAGCCCTCGTAGTCGATGAGGTCGTAGAGGTCGGCGCGATGCTGCATCTGTCCGAGCTGCTCTCTCAGATGACCCTCGGATGCCAGGGCGTCGAGGCCCCGACCGGCTTCGCCCATCGCGAGGCGCAGCAGCGAGACCGGCCAGATGACGAGGTTCACGCCGGCGTCGCGCAGCTGCTGCGTCGAGAACAGCTCGCTCTTGCCGAACTCGGTCATGTTCGCGAGGATCGGCACCTCGAGCGCCGAGCGCATCGCCTCGAACTCGCCGAGGTCGCGCATCGCCTCGGGGAAGATCGCGTCGGCGCCGGCATCGACCAGGGCCTTCGCGCGGTCGATCGCGGCATCGAGCCCCTCGACGGCGCGCACGTCGGTGCGGGCCATGATGAGGAAGTCGGGGTCGCGCCGGGCGTCGACCGCCGCGCGGATGCGCTTGATCGCCGTGTCGGCATCGACCACGCTCTTGCCGTCGAGGTGACCGCAGCGCTTCGGGTTGACCTGGTCTTCGATGTGGGTGCCCGCGAGCCCCGCGTCTTCGAGCGTCTGGATCGTGCGCGCGACGTTCATCGGCTCGCCGAACCCGGTGTCGGCGTCGATGATCGCGGGCAGCTCCGTCATGCGGGCAATCTGCTGTCCGCGACCGGCGACCTCGGTGAGCGTGGTCAGTCCGATGTCGGGCAGGCCCAGGTCGGCCGAGATGACCGCGCCCGAGATGTAGACGCCCTCGAAGCCCTTGCGCTCGATGAGTCGAGCCGACAGCGGGTTGAAGGCTCCCGGCATCCGCACGAGTTCTCCGGATGCCAGCTTCTCGCGCAGTGCGCGACGCTTCTGCTGCGCGGTGGTCTGGGCGTAGAGCATCAGCTGTCTCCCCGTGAGTGTGCAGAACTCCTGAAAAATCGTGCGGCGGGAGACTGAGGATCCCGGAATCGCGCGGGGCGCGTCCCCCGGGCCGGCAAGCATTCAGGAGTTGTGCGCGCCCGCAGCATCAGAACAGCCCCTTCGGCGCGGGTGCCAGCGCTAGCACGCCCGGCTTCGCGACGATCGAGAGCTGCATGACCTCGGCCGGGGTCAGCTCGGGCAGGCGCTGCACGAGCTCGAGGAAGCGCTCGATCTCGTCGGGCTGCAGCACGGGCTCGGCGAGCAGGCGGAACTTGCGCACGTAGTCCTCGCGGGCGAACGGCCGCGCGCCGAGCGGGTGGGCGTCGGCGACGGCGATCTCGTCCTCCACGGTCGACCCGTCGGTCAGGGTGATGACGACGCGGCCGCCGAAGGCCTTCTCGTTGGGGTCTTCGGAGTGGTAGCGGCGCGTCCACTCGGCGTCTTCGGCCGTGGTGACCTTGTGCCAGAGCTCGACGGTGTCGGCACGGCCTGCGCGCTCGGGGGTGTACGACTCGACGTGGTGCCACGCGCCGTCCTGCAGGGCGACGGCGAAGATGTACGGGATCGAGTGGTCGAGCGTCTCGCGCGACGCGGTCGGGTCGTACTTCTGCGGGTCGTTCGCCCCCGAGCCGATCACGTAGTGCGTGTGGTGGCTGGTGTGCAGCACGACGGATGCCACGTTGGCGGGGTCGCGCAGCTCCGGCCGCTCGGTGCCGAGGCGTCGGGCGAGGTCGATCCAGGCCTGCGCCTGATACTCGGCCGAGTGCTCCTTCGTGTACGAGTCGAGGATGCCGCGCTTGCTCTCGCCCTCGGCGGGCAGGGGCACGTCGTACGAGGCGTCGGGGCCGTCGAGCATCCAGGCGATCACGCCGTCCTCGCCCTCGTAGATCGGCGAGGGGCTCGTCTCGCCGCGCATCGCGCGGTCGACGGCCTCGATCGCCATCTTGCCGGCGAAGGCGGGGGCGTGCGCCTTCCACGTCGAGATCTCGCCCTTCCGCGACTGGCGCGTGGCGGTGGTGACGTGCAGGGCCTGGCCGATGGCCTGGTAGATCGTCTCCTGGTCGAGGTCGAGCAGGGTGCCGATGCCGGCCGCTGCGGCGGGACCCAGGTGGGCGACGTGGTCGATCTTGTGCGTGTGCAGCGAGATCGCGCGCACGAGGTCGATCTGGATCTCGTATGCCGTGGCGAGAGCGCGCACGAGGGCGGCGCCGTCGCGACCGGTGTGCTGGGCGACGGCCAGCACGGGCGGGATGTTGTCACCGGGGTGCGAGTAGTCCGCGGCGAGGAAGGTGTCGTGGTAGTCGAGCTCGCGCACGGCCACGCCGTTGGCCCAGGCCGCCCATTCGGGGCTGGAGTGCCGCTCGAGGGCGCAGCCGAACACCGTGGCGCCCGCTCCGCCGATCGACACGGCGTGATCCAGTGCCTGCTGGCGCGCGGCACTCACGGGCTGACGGGTCAGCGAGGCTGCGGCGACGGCGGCGTTGTCGATGAGGCGGTTGACGATCATCTCGGTCACGTCGTCGTCGACCGCCACCGGGTCGACCGCGACGCGCGCGAGCGCCCAGGCGAGCTGGCCCTCGCGGGCGAGGTTCTCGTCGCTGCGGTGCACGCGCACGTGATGGGTGATCGTCATGAGGGGTCCTCCGTGAGGGCTTCGAGGATGGTGGTGAGGGCGTTGTGCAGGTGCACGTGGGTGGCGTGGGCGGCGAGTTCGGGGTCGCCGGCGCCGATCGCTCTCGCGATCAGTTCATGCTCCCCGGTCGATGCCGAGAGGCGAAGGGGGTTGTCTCGCGCCATGCGCCGCACCCGTACGAGGTGAGTGCGGACGCTCCGGAGCGCGGCGGAGAGATAGGCGTTGTCGACGGCGTCGTCGATCGCGGAGTCGAAGCGGGCGATGAGCGCGTAGTACGCGTCGGCGTCCGCGGTGTCGACGCCGGCGAACTCGGTCGCGAGTTCGAGGAAGGCAGCGCGGTCACCGCGCCGGGCCGCCAGGCGTGCCGCTTCGGTCTCGAGCGCGCGACGCAGATCGAAGAGGGAGCGGATGTCGTCGACGTCGATGCCGGCGACGACGGTCACGCGGGCCGAGGCTTGAGCGACGAGACCATCGGATGCCAACCGGCGCAGCGCCTCGCGGAGCGGAGTTCGACTCACCCCGAGCCGGGTGGACTGATCGACCTCGCCCAGGACCGTGCCGGGCGAGAGCACCCCGGTTTGGATCTCGTCGAGGAGCGTCGCGTACGCGCGTTCACTCGCTCGCATGCTGCCCCCTCGCCGTCATCCCTCCAGTGTATGCATTCTGCGCCCCATGAGGCGACGATGCCCCTCCTGGATGCGTCTTAGGTATACACAAAGCGCTTCCGCGCACCCCCTCGCGCACCGCTACATCACCTGACACACTGAGCGCATGCTCGTCACGACCATGAACGATGTCCCCGGCCGTCAGATCGTCGAAGTGTACGGCGAAGTGACCGGCCTCACCGTGCGCGCCCGCAACATCGGGGTGCAGTTCGGCGCCGGCCTCAAATCGATCTTCGGCGGTGAGCTGCAGGGTCTCACCCAGCAGCTGCAGGAGAGCCGCGACGAGGCGAAGCAGCGTCTCGTCGAGGCGGCCCAGGCCGTCGGCGCCGACGCGGTGATCGCGATGCGCTTCGACACGAGCGAGGTGGCGCAGAACTTCCAAGAGGTCGTCGCCTACGGCACGGCCGTCAAACTGGGCTGACCCGACCCCGAGTGGGCGCCGCGGCGGAATCAGCTCCGCCCCCACGACTCCAGGGTCGAGGGGATGGATGCCAGCGTCCCTAACGCCGCATCGCGATCGGCGCGGGCGAGGGTGAGGCCGGCCACCACGAGCGAGGCGCAGACCGCGGCGAGTGCGTCCACGGCATCCGGGGTCAGGTCGGGGCGACGGTCGGCGACCGCCGCGCGGATCGCGGCGCGCATCTCGGCGGCGTAGTCCGAGACGAGCGTGCGCACCTCAGCGTCGTCGCTCGCGAGGGGCGATGAGCCGGCGTTGAGCAGCAGGCACCCCAGGCGAGCGCGCGGGGCGTCGGCCTCGATGGCCGAACGCATGTCGTCGACGTAAGCCTCGAGGGCCCCGGGGTCTCCCCCGCCCAGTGGGCGCAGGCGCGTGCGGACCACGTCGTCGAGATAGGCCGACAGGACGGCGTCGAACAGTCCGCGCTTGCTGCCGAAGGCGTTGTACAGGCTCGAGCGGGTCAGGCCCGTGGCGTCCTCGAGCTCGGCGATGCCCGTCTCGGCGTACCCGCGCCGCCAGAACACGTCGCGCGCGGCGTCGACGACGGCGGAGCGCTCGAAGCTCGGCATCCGGCCCATGTTCTTCCTCCGCCCTTCGGCTGTCCAACGTCTTCCGGGTTGCATTCGCAGGCCCGAGGTCTATATTAGACCGGTCGTTACAAAATAACCACAGGAGGCATTCCATGCGCGCAGTCATCCACCACGAGTTCGGCGAGCCGGCCGACGTCGTCGGAACCGAGGAGGTCGAGACCCCGACCCCCGGGCCCGGCGAGGTGCGCCTACGCGTGCTGATGTCGCCCATCCACAACCACGACCTGTGGACCATCCGGGGCACGTACGGCTTCAAGCCCGAGCTGCCCGCCCGCGCCGGCACCGAAGCCGTCGGCATCGTCGAAGAGCTCGGCGAGGGCGTCGAGAACCTGACCGTCGGCCAGCGCGTCGCCACCGGCGGCACGTTCGGCGTGTGGGCCGAGCAGGTCGTCGCCAAGGCCGCGGGCCTCATCCCCGTCGCCGACGGCCTGTCCGACGAGGTCGCCTCGCAGCTCGTCTCGATGCCCTTCAGCGCCATCAGCCTGCTGCACTCGCTCGACCTGAAGGCCGGCGACTGGATCGTGCAGAACACCGCCAACGGCGCCGTCGGCCGCATGGTCGCGCAGATCGCCAAGGCCCGCGGCGTCAACGTCGTCGGTCTCGTTCGCCGCCAGAGCGCCGTCGAGGAGCTCGCCGCCCAGGGCATCGACAACATCGTGTCGACCGACGCCGACGACTGGCGCGAGCAGGCCCTCGCCCTCGTCGGCGACGGCACGGTCGTCGCGGGCGTCGACTCGGTCGGCGGCCCCGCGGCCGGCCAGGTGCTGTCGCTGCTGAGCGAGAACGGCACGCTCGTGATCTTCGGGTCGATGGGCGCCGGCACGCTCGAACTCGGCGCCGGTGACCTCATCTTCCGCCAGGCCACCGTGAAGGGCTTCTGGGGCAGCGTCGTCAGCAAGACGATGGATGCCGAGACCCGCGGCGCCCTGTTCGGCGAGCTGTCGCGCTACCTCGCCGACGGCACCCTGACGCTCCCGGTCGCGGCCACCTTCGGTCTCGACGACATCGTCGAGGCCGTCACCGCGAGCGACGCGCCCCGCGTCGGCAAGATCCTGCTGCGTCCGTGACGTCCCGGGCCCGCGGTGCCGCTCTTGCGCGGCGCTGCGGGCCGGTGTCCGCCGCGCCTCGCGTACAGAACTCCGGAGATCCGCACGCCGACGGCCCCGGCGCCCCCGCAATCCCGCGGGTCGGCGTTGGGGCCGTCGCCGTTTCTCCTGCGTTCCGCACGCGACCTGCCGCGGCCCCTCTCCGCAAGCCCGATCAGACCGCGCGTGCAGAATTCCGGAGATCCGCACGCCGACGGCCCGGCGCCCCCACAATCACGCGGGTCAGCGTCGGGGCCGTCGCCGTTTCTCCGGAGTTCTGCACGGGGCGCGTCAGGCGCCGGGCAGCTCCGCCAGCGCGGCTTCGAGCGCGTCGATCGCGGGGCGCTGGCCCTTCACGAGCGCTTCGCGCGCGGCATCCGGGGCCATCCATTCGGCGCGGTCGACCTCGGGGAACGACGCCGTCCGTCCGGACCGGGGCGGCCAGGCCATCTCGAACTCCCCGAAGGTGAAGTCGTCTCCGGATGCCGTGAACCCGGCGCCGTCCCCCACGAAGACGACGACTTTCTTGCCGCTCGAGGACACGAAGGTGCCGAGCTCGGCCCACTCGGCCTCGGGCGGCTCGACGCCGAGCTCCTCGCGGAACTCGCGGCGCGCGGCATCCAGAGCCCCTTCGGACTCGGGATCGAACTCGCCCTTCGGGATCGACCACGCGCCGGCGTCCTTCTTGGCCCAGAACGGCCCGCCCATGTGCGCGATGAACACCTGCGGCTCCGGCGTCAGCCGGTACAGCAGCAGCCCCGCGCTCCACACGACCATCAGGCGACGGTGGCCGGCACGCGGTTCGCCTCGTCGGCGATGATGTCGGCGCGCTTGCGGAACGTTCGCGCCGAGACACGGTCGAGGGCGATCTGACCCCGCATCTTCTCGGCCTTCTCGTACAGCGAGGGGCCGCCGAATCCGGTGAGCACCTTCACGAGCACGGGCAGCAGCTCGATCATGAAGAACAGCGCGGCGATCAGGTAATGCGCCCAGCGCAGCGTCGGTTCGCGGTCCGACAGGCGTTCGAGGGCGGTGATCTGGCTGAGCAGACCCACCGCTCCCGCATTGCCGTCGGCGACGGACGACGCGCGCGCGTTGTACGCAGCGAGCGCCGACTCGTACTGCGCCCGCGCAGCGGGCAACTGGTCTTCGGCCTGCTGCTTGTTCTGGTCGGCCGACGAGGCCGCGGCCTCGGCCCCGGCGGAGTTCGCGGCGGCGAGGGTCGACTGCGCCTGCGCGAGCTGGGTCGACAGCGAGTCGTAGGCCGACTGCGCCTGAGCGAGCTGCGCCTGCGCCGCATCGGAGCTCGCGCCGTTGCCGGCGACGCCCGTACAGCCCGGAACCGTCCCGGCGCCCTGACCCGTGAGCTCGCACTGGTACACCGCGCGCGCCTGGTCGATGACGGTCTGCTGCGCGGCGAGCTGCTGCGTCAGCTGATCGACGCTCTGCTGAGCCGCGGCGGATTCGGCCGAGGTCGACGAGGTTCCGGTCACGATGCCGGTCGCCGCCTGATTCTCGAGCGCCGACACCTGCGCGCTCGCGGCGTCGAGCGCCTGCTTCTCGGGGCCGCTGGTCACGGCATCCTGGTCGGTGAGGGCCTGCGTGACGTTGGTGGAGTTCACTTCGCGCACGATGTCGTTCTGGAACACCTGCAGCACGAGCGGCTCGGCCACGACGATGCCGATCAGTGCCGCCATGATGACGCGGGGCATGGCCAGGCCGAGCAGGCGGAAGATGTTCTTCGTGGAACGCATCGTCGAGGTGAGGAAGCGGTCGAGGTTGAAGATGATGAGGCCCCACACGATCGCGAGGGGCACGGCGAGCCACAGGCTGACGCGCACTCCCGTCAGCAGCGCGAACATCATCGACAGAGACGAGACCAACGCGGTTCCGGCGAGCACGAGGAACATCTGCACGAAGCGCGGCACCTCTTCGGGCACCTCGTCGAGGACGTCGTTGTCGGCACCGCCGAGCACCGCCATCCGGCGGATCAGCGACAGACGCGGGCGTCGAGGATCGTGACGGCGCAGGCGAGGCTGGCGCGGCTCGGGTGCCACGGGCACGGATGCCACGGGCTCGGGCGCCTCGTCGTCGGAAAGAACCGCGGTCTCGTCGTCGGCGCGGGAGCGCTCGGCGCGGTCGATCACCACGGTGTCGTGCTCGTCGGCGGGGGCGTCGTCGCGGGGGGTCTCGACCGGCTCGGCGTCGCGCGCGTCGAAGACGAACGGGTCGACGGGCTCGTCGTCTGCGGGCGGCGCGCCCCACGGCTCGGACGTGTGGTCCTGGGCCTCGGCGGGGCGGTGGGCCGCGTTCTGCGCGGCGAGGATTTCGTCGAGATACTGCTCGCGTTCCTCGTCCGTCGTGAACTCGATGCGGCCATCGGAGCCGAAACGGCCCGGCCGGTGAGCGGAAAAGGACATTCGCACAGAGTACGACGCCCACCCTGCCCTCTCCTGAGCGGCGCCTGAGGCGCAGCAGGGCGCCCTTCTTCGCGTCGCAGCGCGGCGGAGCGCGCCCCGCAGCCCGGCGGAGCGCGCCCTCAGCCCGGTGGAGCGAGGCCGCAGCCCTGCCCCACCGGTCACGCGCAGGTCAGGCCACGCGCTGCTTCGGCGACACGTCGTAGGTGTTCTCGGGGTCGGAGTACACCGCGTCGCCGAGGGCCGAGTCGATCGCGGCGAGGGTGTCGGCATCCAGAGTGACTCCCGACGCCTTCACGGTGTCCGCGAGCTGCTCGGGTCGCGATGCACCCACCAGGGCTGCCGCGATGTTGGGGTTCTGCAGCACCCACGCGATCGCGAGCTGCGGCATCGAGAGTCCGGCTTCGTCGGCGATGGGCGTGAGGCGCTGAACGGCCTCGAGGGTGTCGTCGTTCAGGAAGCGCTTGATGAAGGTGGCGCCGCTCTTCTCGTCGGTCGCGCGCGAGCCCTCGGGCACGGGCTGACCGGGCAGGTACTTGCCGCTCAGCACGCCCTGGGCCATCGGCGACCAGACGATCTGCGAGATGCCGAGCTCTTCGCTGGTGGGCACGACCTTGCCCTCGATCACGCGCCACAGCATGGAGTACTGCGGCTGGTTCGAGATGAGCTGGATGCCGAGCTGCTTCGCGAGCGCGTGCCCGTCGCGCAACTGCTCTGCCGTCCACTCCGAGACGCCGATGTAGAGCGCCTTGCCCTGGCGCACGATGTCGGCGAACGCCTGGAAGGTCTCTTCGAGCGGAGTCTCGTAGTCGAAGCGGTGCGCCTGGTAGAGGTCGACGTAGTCGGTGCCCAGGCGCCTGAGCGACCCGTTGATGGAGTCCATGATGTGCTTGCGGCTGAGGCCGGTGTCGTTGGGGCCTGCGGGGCCGGTGGGGAAGTAGACCTTGGTGAAGATCTCGAGCGACTCGCGCCGCTGCCCCTCGAGGGCCTTGCCGAGAACCGTTTCGGCGGCCGTGTTGGCGTAGGCGTCGGCGGTGTCGAACGTCGTGATGCCGGCGTCGAGGGCGGCGTGCACCGTGGCGATCGCCGCGTCGTCACCGACCTGCGATCCGTGGGTCACCCAGTTGCCGAGGGTGATCTCCGAGATCTTGAATCCACTGTTGCCGAGATAGCGATAAGCGACCATTCCTCCACGCTAGACCCGGCCACCGACACCGGGGCCGCGGCATCCGGATATCGGCGCGAGGGGTCGAAAGCTGTCGCCCGTCAGAGCTCGAAGCGACCGATGACGACCTCTCACGAGGGCGATCGCAGAATGCCGAGCTCCATCGCCCGCGTGACGGCGCGCGTGCGATCCGCCACCTCGAGTTTCGCGAAGGCCTTGAGCAGATGCGTCTTGACCGTCGCCTCGCCGAGGTGAAGACGGACGCCGATTTCGCGGTTGCTCAGCCCCTCCGCGACGTGCGAGAGCACCTCGACCTCGCGAGGGGTCAGCGCCGGCACCTCGGGCGCCCGCCCCGCCTGCCCCACCAGCACCCGGGCGACGCTCGGCGCGAGAGCCACCTCGCCGGCTGCGACCGCGCGGATGCCCGCGATCAGCTCCGCTTCGGGAGCGGCCTTCAACAGGTACCCGCTCGCCCCCGCGGCGATCGCTCGCATGATGACGTCGTCGCTCTCGTAGGTCGTCAAGACGATGACACGCGTCGCGGGCACGCTCTCGCGCAGCATCGCGGTCGCCTCGTCGCCGTCGCGGCGCGGCATCCGCATGTCCATCAGCACCACATCGGGACGTTCCGTCTCGACGAGGTCCACGACCTCGACCCCGTCGGAGGCCGCTCCGACCACGGCGATCCCGTCTGCGGCGTCCAACAAGCCGACGAGCCCCGCGCGCACGATCGGGTGGTCGTCCGCGACGACGACGCGGATCACGAGCGTCCCGTCCGGACAGGGACTCCGGCGCGCACCGTCGCAGCCCCGGGGGTGCCGTCGACCTCGAGCGACCCGCCGAGGGCGCCCAGGCGTGTACGCAGCCCCTCGATGCCGTAGCCGCGCGCGCTGGCGGTGGCGTCGAAACCGACGCCGTCGTCGCGCACGGTGACCTCCACGACGCCGCGCCGCTCGGCGAGAGTCACCTCGACGCGACGGGCGCCGGAGTGCCGTCTCGCGTTCGACAGGCCCTCCTGCGCGCACCGCAGGAGCGCCACCTCGGCCTCGCGATCGAGCGGCGGTACGGCCGAGGCCACGAGCTCGACGTCGAGACCCGTCTCGCGGACGGCCCGCGCGACCACCGTGCGCAACGCTTCCGTGAGTCCTCCGACCCCGACCGAGGCGGGTGCTCCCCCGGCGACCAGCTCCCGGGTCTCGGCGAGCGCTGCCCGTGCGGCCTCCTCGACGAGCTCGAGGGTCGACAGCGACAAACCTCCCTCGACCAGCTCGCGCCGGGCGCGCTGCGCGAGCATGACCGTCCCCGCGAGGCTCTGCGCGATCGTGTCGTGCATCTCGGCGGCCAGCCGCTCGCGCTCGGCCATCGCGCCGGCGTCGTGATGCAGAGAAGCGAGTTCGCTCTGCGCTGCCGTCAACTCGGCGACGAGAACGTCGCGTTCGGAGCCGTACCGCGAGATGCCGCTGATCCAGAGCCCCAGCACGACGGCGGAAACGAAAGACGCGCCCTGCACGAAGGCCATGACCGCCCACGATGATCCGCCTGTCCAGGGCAGCAGCGCGACGAAGATCGACGCGGCGGAGACGAAGCACGCACCCACCGCGATGCGGGTCGACGCGGCCAGGGTCCACAGCAGCGGGTAGACCCAGAACTGCAGCATCGCGAGCCAGGGCACGAGGAAGGTCAACAGGGCGACCGCGAGCATCGTGACGACCATGGTGACCACGTCGAGCGCCCCCATCGTCCCCGCCTCGCGCCGAAGGAGACGGGGCAGCACGAGCAGGATGAAACCGGTGTAGGCCCCGAGCAGCATCAGCGCCGCGACAGCCGAGGCCCATGGGATGCCGACGACGACCGCCGAGGTGACGGCGATACCCGCCCCCAGGATTCCCGCCGAGAGGAACGCGACGATCCACCCTCGCGTCGTAGGAAGTCCCGCATCCGACCCCTCCGAGGCGGCGATCGGGGCAACAGTGAGCTGCGACATCATGCGTCCTTTCGAATCCACCGGAACGTCAGCCGCACCAGGGCCAGACCGAGCACCAGCCACAGCCCGGTCACGAGCAGGATCAGCGGGTGATCCCACGAGCCCGAGGGCTCGCCCGCCGCGAAGCCCTCGGGCAGGAACACCGAGCGGAAGCCCTGCGCGAGCCACTTCAGCGGGAAGACGCTCGCGACGTTCTGCAGCCATTCGGGCAAGGCGGCGAAGTTGATGTAGACGCCCGAGATGAACTGCAGCAGCAGCACGATCGGAATGACGACGCCGGTGGCACTGCGGCCGGTGCGGGGCAGCGCCGAGAGGCCGATCCCGAGGATCGCGCAGGTCGTGACCCCGAGCAGGAACACCCACGCGAAGGTGAGCCAGCGCTCCGGGTCGGTCGGCAGCGGCACGCCGAAGAACACCGCGGCCACCACGATCAGCAGCACCGACTGCAGGAAGCCGGTCACCAGCACCTGCCCGAGCTTGCCGATGAAGTACGACACCGGGCTCAGCGGGGTCCCGCCGAGACGTTTGAGCGTGCCGTCGCTGCGCTCCATCGCGATATCGATCGACATGTTTTGCAGGCCCGACAGCAGCACGCCCGCGGCGAGCATCGCGGGGAGGTAGAACTGCGCGGCATCCACCTCGTCTCCGGGCGGACCGAAGGTCTGAGCGTCGAAGGCGACGGCGAAGATCAGCAGGATCATCACGGGGAACAGGAACGTGAAGAACACCGAGTCGCCCTGGCGGAAGTACGAGCGCACCTCGAACGCGACACGGGCGGCGCCCAGCCGCAGCACGCGGCTCACGCGAGGCCTCCCGCCGCGGTCGTGCGGCGCGCTTCGTCGTCGAGGAACGAGAGGTACACGTCTTCGAGGCTCGGGCGCACGACCTCGAGCCGTTCGGGTTCGCCGAGGCGGGAGTACAGCTGCGCGACCAGCGCCCCGGGATCCTGCGTGCGCTGCTCGCGCGTCTCGGCGCCCTCGCGCCACCGCACGAGCGGCACGCGTGCGTCCGGTCCCCCGAGTTCGTCGATACGACCGACGGATGCCATCTGCCCGCCCACGATGATCGCTGCGCGTTCCGCGAGCTCGGCTGCCTCGTCGAGGTAGTGGGTGGTCAGCAGGATGGTGGTGCCCGCGCGCTGCAGGTCGCGGATGAGGTCCCAGAACTGGCGCCGGACCTCGGGGTCGAAGCCGGTCGTCGGCTCGTCGAGGAACAGCAGTTCGGGTCGGCCGACGATGCCGAGGGCGACGTCGACGCGACGCCGCTGCCCGCCCGAGAGCTTGCGCACCGAGACCTTGGCCCTCTCGGTCAGCCCGACCGAGGCGATGACCTCGTCGACGTCGCACGGGCGCGGGTAGAACGAGGCGAAGTGCGCCAGCAGCTCGCGCACGCTCGCGGTGGGCGCTTCGCCGGTGTTCTGCAGCACGATGCCGAGTCGCGCCTTCCAGTCGAGGCCGCCGCGGTGCGGGTCGACGCCGAGTACGCGGACGTCTCCGCTCGTGCGATCGCGGTAGCCCTCGAGGATCTCGATGACCGTGCTCTTGCCGGCGCCGTTGGGTCCGAGGAGCGCGAACGTCTCACCCCGGCGGATGTCGAACGACACCCCGCGCAGCGCTTCGAGACCGCCCTTGTAGGTCTTGCGGAGGTTCTCGACCTCGACGACGTTCTCGCTCATGCCCTCAGTCTGACGGGGCGGGGCTGCTACCGAAACGACGGGCTGGTGGACGCGGCATCCACCGATCGGCGGACGCGCCTCGGTTCGACGTCGACGAGCGAGAACCCTGGCAATCGCCTGTGCCATCCAAACCATTCCCCCCGTGCACCCCCGAATAATCCGCGCGGGACGTCTCACCCCCGGTCGTCGCGCATCCCCCCTTACCGCCCTCGAACCGTCCACGTGGACGCTGGAGGTTGACTTTTGTCATTCCCGCTCATGCATCCGATTACCGCGGTCGCACCCGGCCCCACCCCCGACCCCCTTCTCACCCCAGTGGCCCCCGCCCCCGGGCAGGGCTCGAGCGGCGTCACCGATACCGTCGTCCCCGTCCAGCCCGGCACCACCGTCATGGGCGGGTTCCTGCCCGACTGGTCGATCGGCGAATGGCTTGGCTACAGCGGCGTCATCCTGCTCGCGATCGCCCTGACCGTCGTCGCGACGACGACGTTGTGGTGGATGCTCCACGCCTGGCGTTCGGCCGACGATCTGCGCGCCACGCAATTCAGCTCCTCACCGCGCTCCGCGCGGCACCGATTCACACTTCTCGTGCCCGGCCGCCACGAAGAAGAGGTGATGGGGCAGACGCTCGACCGCCTCGCACGACAGGACCATCCCGACTTCGAGATCATCGCGATCGTCGGCCACGACGACCCCGGCACCGAGCTGGTCGTGCGTCAGGCCGCCGCACGGCATCCCGACCTCATCAAGGTCGTCGTCGACGACAGCGTCCCGAAGAACAAGCCCAAGGCGCTCAATCGGGCTCTGCAGATCGCGACCGGCGACATCGTCGGCGTCTTCGACGCCGAGGACGAGGTGCACCCCGGCCTGCTGACGGTCGTGGACTCGAAGTTCCAGGAGACCGATGCCGACGTCGTGCAGGGCGGCGTCCAGCTGATGAACTTCGAGACCAGCTGGTGGTCACTGCGCAACGTCCTGGAGTACTACTTCTGGTTCCGCTCGCGGCTGCACTTCCACGCCCGCTCCAAGTTCATCCCGCTCGGCGGCAACACCGTGTTCGTCACCCGCGACCGCCTCGCGTGGTCGAAGGGGTGGGACGACCAGTGCCTCGCGGAGGACTGCGAGCTCGGCGTGCGGCTGTCCAGCGACGGCGCGAAGGTCGTGGTGGCCTACAACCCCGAATACGTCACACGCGAAGAGACCCCGCCGACTCTGACGTCGCTTTACAAGCAGCGCACGCGCTGGAACCAGGGCTTCCTGCAGGTCCTCGGTAAGGGCGAGTGGAAGGCACTGCCGACGCTGCGCCAGCGCATGTACGCCCGCTATCTGCTGAACATGCCGTTCCTGCAGGCAGCGACAGGCCTGCTCATCCCGATCTCGTTGGTGTTCATCCTTCTCGTGAAGGTGCCAACTCCGGTGGCGCTGCTGACGTTCCTGCCCCTCGTGCCCACGGTCATCACCCTGGTCGCCGAGGCGGCGGGACTGACCGAGTTCGGGCGCGTCTACGGCAAGAAGGTGCGCGTGCGCGACTACGTCCGCCTCGTGCTGGGTCTCGTGCCCTATCAAGTGTTTCTCGCGGCCGCCGCCGTGCGCAGCGTGGTGCGTCAGCTGCGCGGTGACGGCAGCTGGGAGAAGACCGAGCACACCGGCGCTCACCGCGACGCCACGCCCGCGCCCCCGTCCACCGCGCCCGACCTCGTCGGCGCCGCCTCGGAGATGACCCGATGACCTCGACCATCGACCGCGTCCCCACCGGATCAACGCCCGCCGACCGGGCGTCGACGCGCCCGCGCCGACGGGTCTCACTCTGGCGCGCCCGGGTGGGCGATGCGCTGTGGCTGTTTCCTCCCCTCGTTCTCGGCCTGGTGGTCAACGCCCTGAACCTCGGTGGTTCCCCGCAGCGCATCGACGACGAGGGCACCTACACCGCGCAGGCGTGGAGCATCGGCAACCTCGGCGAGCTCACGCACTATACGTATTGGTACGACCACCCGCCCCTCGGGTGGATGCAGATTGCGGCCTGGGTCGGTCTGACCGACGGCTGGAACCGTTACGACGTCGCGGTGATTGCCGCCCGTGAGGCCATGCTCGCCGCCACCGCCGCGGCGGCCGTCCTGCTGTGGTTCGTCGTGCGCCGCATCGGATTCGCCCGGTTCACGGCATCCGCCGCGGTCGCCTTGTTCCTGCTGTCGCCGCTCGCGGTGCAGTTCCACCGGCAGGTTTACCTCGACAACATTGCCACCGGGTGGCTGCTCGCCGCGCTGCTGCTGGCGATGAGCCGACGCGCACAGCTCGCCGGGTACATCGGCGCCGCGGCCGCGTTCGGCATCGCCGTCCTCACGAAAGAGACGTACCTGCTCGCACTGCCGCTCGTGGCGTGGTTCATGTGGCGCGGTGCCGACCGGACCACGCGCCGGTACACCCTGTCGGTCGCCGCGGCCGTGCTGGGACTCATCGGTCTCGCCTATGTCGCCTTGGCCGTGGTCAAGGGCGAGGTTGCCCCCGCCCCTGGGCGCGTGAGCCTGTGGGACGGACTCGCGTTCCAGCTGGCCTCGCGCGAGGGCAGTGGAACGCTGTTCGACCCCGAGAGCCTCATGTCGCGCACCGTCGGACTGTGGTGGCAGCTCGACGCCGTGCTCATCGTCACGGCGCTCGCGTCCGCCGTCGCAGCGGTGTTCGTGCGTCGCCTGCGCCCCTGGGCGATCACCCTGCTGGCCCTGACGGCGTTCATGTTCCGCGGCGGATACCTGCCCGTGCCGTACGTCATCATGCTGCTGCCGTTCGCGGCCGTGGTCGTCGCCGGAATGGGTCAGGTGGCCGTCGAGGCCCTTCGCTCCCACGGTGCCCTGCGGCGCATCGGCGGAGTCGTGACCACCGTCGGACTCATTGTCGCGGTGCTGACCGCGGGTCCGCTGTGGGCCGCGCAGTTGCGCGGGTTCCTCCTCGCCGACCTCGACCGGCCCCTACGCGACGCCGAAGCGTGGATGACGCAGAACGCCCCCGCCGACTCGCGCATGCTTGTGGACGACGCGATGTGGGTCGACCTGGTGCGCTCCGGCTTCGAGCGAGAGAACGTCGTTTGGTATTACAAGGCCGACACCGACACCGACGTGCAGCAGCTCGCCCCCGACGGGTGGCGCGACTACGACTACGTCATCACGACCGACTCCATGCGCACCTTCCCGACGGAGTTCCCGACCGTGCGCCAGGCGATCGAGAACAGCGCCGTGGTGGCCTCGTTCGGCGAGGGCGCGCAGAAGGTCGACGTGCGCCTGGTCGACACCGCGCAGGCGGCGCTCGCGCAGGCCGCCGACGACGGCCTCTACGCCGCCCGATCGGTGGCCGGGCAGCAGGTGCTGCAGAACCCCGACGTCGGCGTCCCCGGCGAGGAGCAGGACCTGCTCACCTCGGGCGTCGTCGACGGACGCATCCTGCTGACCCTCGGCCAGCTCTCGTCGCAGGGCCGGATCGACGTGGCCGACATCACGCAGCTCGAGGGCGACCCCTCGGGCGTGCACCGTCAGCTCATCGTCAGCTCGTTCGCGGGTCAGGACGCCCGGGGGGATGCCGCCGGGGCCGACGCCCTGCTGCGCTTCTACGACTCGCTGACCGGCCCCCTGCGCCCGGTCTCGGTCGAACGCGGTGACGCGGGCGTGGTCATCACGTTCTCGCCCGACGAGCCGGTCGACCTGCTCCCCCGTCCCACCTCCTGATCCTCTCCTCCCCCCAACGAAAGGACCGCCATGTTCCGTTCCACCCCCTCCCGTCGTCCCGCTCGGCTCGCCGCGATCGGCGCCGCCGCTCTGCTCACCGCCGGGATCGGCGTCGCCACCGCCCCCGCCGCCTCCGCGGCCACCACCGCCCCCGGCGGGTGGGCGCGCGTGGCGCACCTCTCCCCCGACACGAAGTCGGTCGACGTGCAGCTGACGGCGCTCGCCGGCGGGGCCGTGGTGTACGAGCTCGACGACGTCGCCTACGGTGCGGTCAGCCCCTACATCCCCCTCGCCGACGGCACGTACGTCGTGTCGATGGTGCCCTCGGATGCCACCGACGGCACGCAGCCGGTCGTGCAGCAGTCGATCGACATCGCCGAGGGCGAGCCCCTCACGGTCGCCGCGTACGGCCGCAACGCCGACCTGAAGACCACGGTCTTCGAGGACGACCTCTCGGCCCCCGCCGCCGGCCAGGCGCGGGTGCGCGTCGTGCAGGCCTCGACGGTCGAGCCGACGGTGAACGTCGACACCGCCCAGGGGCGTCCGATCGCCCGCGACGTGCCCACGGGCTCGGCGACGGACTACGCCGCGGTCCCGGCGGGTTCGTGGGACCTCGAGCTGACGGGAGCGGACGAGTCCGCGACCTCGGCCGTCGACCTGCCGGCGGGGTCGGTCTCGACCCTCTTCGTGCTCGATGACGCCCAGGGCGCGCTGACGGCGCAAACCATCACCGACTCGGCGACCCTCGCCGACATGCCGGTCGGTGGCATCCACACCGGTGGCGGCGGAACCGCCGCCGCGACGACCGCGCCCTCGGGTGCCGTCGCGGCGAGCGCCGGTGCGGCGGCGGTGGCGCTGGGCGCCGTCGCGCTGATCGCGGTGCGCCGACACCGCAGGGGCGAGGCGGGCGCGTGACGTTCGCGCGTCGAGCGTCGACGGTCGGCGCGGTCGCAACCGTCGTCGCCCTGACGATGGCGGCGTGCAGCACCGCGACCGAGCCCGAACCCGACACCGCCGACCGCACCACCGCGACGGCCGAGGCCTTCCTCGACACGTACGTCGATGCCGGTCGCGTGGTGCGCACGGACCAGGGCGGCGACACCGTCAGCGAGGGGCAGGCGTACGGCCTGCTCCTCGCCGTGGCCGCCGACGACCCGTCGCGCTTCGACAGCATCTGGGACTGGACGACCACGCACCTGCAGCGCGACGACGGTCTGCTGGCGTGGCAGTGGAAGGACGGCGCCGTCGTCGACGAGCAACCCGCCTCGGACGCCGACCTCGACGCGGCGCGCGCCCTGGTGCTCGCGGGCGACGCCTTCGACCGCGACGACCTCCGCGAGCAGGGCATCACCCTGGGCACGGCCGTCCTCGACGAGATGACGGCCGAGACCGCGCTCGGACGCATCCTGCTGCCGGGGCCGTGGGCGACGGCATCCCCGCATGCATACAACCCCTCGTATGCCTCGCCGGCCGCGTTCGACGTGCTCTCGCGCGCGTCGGGCGACCCCCGGTGGGAGGAGGTGGCCGCGGGCAGTGCAGCGGTGACGAGCGCCCTGATGGATGCCAACACCCTGCCGACCAACTGGGCCACGGTCGCCGACGACGGCGCCGTCGCGCTCGCGGGTTCCGCGGGCGGCGGGGGCGAGCCGGCGTACGGCTATGACGCCGCGCGCACGACCATCCGGTTCGCCGAGTCGTGCCGGGACGACGACCGCGCCCTCGCCGCGCGGGTGGCGGCGGTGCTTCCGGGCGGCGACGAGCTACCCGCCGAGCTCGACGCGGGGGCGGGCGCCCTCACATCGGATCGGCATCCGGTCGCGTACGCCGCGCGGGCGGCCGCCCTCGCCGCGAGCGGGCGCGACGACGAGGCGCGGGCCGACCTGCAGCGCATGGCCGACACCGCGGCATCCATCCCCACCTATTACGGTGCCGCGTGGACGGCGCTCGCGACGGCGATGCTCACCGACGACGTGCTCGACGGTTGCCCCGCGCTCGCGGGCGACGCCGCCGCGGCCGCCGCGGCGGGCGCGCCGGATGCCGCGGCGACGACGGCGCCGGGCGTCGGCGCGGCGAGCGGGTTCCAGGACCCGGTGGCCCCCGCGGCGGCGAACACCGCGGCGCCCGTGCACATCTCGATCCCGGCGATCGGGGTGGACTCGGACCTCATCGGGCTCGACCGCGGGGCCGACGGGTGGATCCAGTCCCCCCAGGATTACGACGCGGTCGGTTGGTATGAGAAAGGCGTCCTGCCGGGAGAGATCGGTCCCGCGGTCATCGCGGGCCACGTCGATTCCCCCACGGGGCCGGCGGTGTTCTACGACCTGCCGCGACTGACGCCCGGCGACACGGTGTCGGTCCGCCGCGTGGACGGGTCGACCGCCGACTTCGTGGTGACCGGGCTGCAGACCGTCGAGAAGAACAGCTTCCCGACCTATTCGGTCTACGCGCCGACGCCGACGCCGCAATTGCGGCTGGTCACGTGCGCCGGGGCGTGGGATCCGGCGAGCGGACACTACGTCGACAATCTCGTCGTGACGGCCGTCGCCGTCTGACGGCGGTTCCGGGTGCGTGCGGGTGGTTCGCCGCCCTCACGCCGGGCGCATCCGTTCAGGACGAGTCAGCCGACCGGGGTGGCTTCCGCGGCCGCCTCGTCCTCTTCCGTCGCGACGAGCTGACCGCACGCCCCGTCGATCTCTTTGCCGCGGGTGTCGCGCAGGGTCGTCGGGATGCCTGCGTCGTTCAGACGACGGACGAACTCGTTCTGCACGGGCACCTCGGATGCCGTCCAGATCGAACCGGGCGTCGGGTTCAGCGGGATCGGGTTCACGTGCACCCAGCCGCGACCGCGGGCGTTGAGCTTCTCGGCCAGTAGATCGGCGCGCCAGGCGTGATCGTTCATGTCTTTGATCAGGGCGTATTCGATCGACACGCGGCGGCCGGTCTTGTCGAAGTAGGCGCGCGCGGCATCGAGGGCCTCGTCGACTTTCCAGCGGGAGTTCACCGGGATGAGCTCGTCGCGCAGGTGGTCGTCGGGAGCGTGCAGAGAGAGGGCGAACGTGACCGGGATGTCCTCGTCGGCGAGCTTCTTGATCGCGGGGACGAGTCCGACGGTCGACACGGTGATGCCGCGAGCGCTCATGCCCAGGCCGTGATCCTTGTCGACCATCACGCGCACGGCCTGCATGACGCGCGCGTAGTTGGCGAGCGGCTCGCCCATGCCCATGAACACGATGTTCGACACGCGGTCGAGCGAGTGGTCGTCGCGCTTCTTGCCGCCCAGACCACCGGCGGCGATGAGGGCGTTGGCGCGCACGATCTGCTCGATGATCTCAGCCGCCGACATGTTGCGGGTCAGCCCCGCCTGGCCGGTGGCGCAGAACGGGCAGTTCATGCCGCAGCCGGCCTGGCTCGACACGCACAGCGTGATGCGGCCGGGGTAGCGCATGAGGACCGACTCGACGAGGGCGCCGTCGTGCAGCTTCCAGAGGAACTTGATCGTGTCGCCGCGGTCGGTCTCGAGCCGGCGCACCTCGGTGAGCAGCGGCGGCAGCATCCCCGCGACGAGCTCTTCACGACCGGATGCCGGGAGGTCGGTCATGTCGGCGGCATCCGACGTGTAGTGCGTGAAGTAGTGCTTCTCGAGCTGCTTCGCGCGGAAGCCGGGGAGGCCGAGCTCCTTGAGCTTGGCGATGCGCTCGTCGTGCGTGAGGTCGGCGAGGTGCACGGGCGGCTTGCCGCGCTTGGGGCTGGCGAACTGCAGCAGCGGGCGACCGGTCTCGTCCTTGGCCTGCTGCCAGCCTTCGGTCTTGGGGCGCACCTGGCGGATGCCGGTGTCGCCCGGGGCCCCCTCGGGGCGCACCGGGCGGGGCGTCGTCGTGCGCACGGGGGGCTGATCAGTCATGGTTTCCAGGGTACCGGGCGCATCTGCGCCGTGGCTGGGCGCGGTCGGCCCCCATCTCGATCGCGTGAGGGGTCACGACGTGTCGCCTCGTGAGGCGGCAGGCGACAGATTCCGACCCCTCACGCGAGCCACGGAGAAGGACCGGGCCCCAGAGGGCACGTGAGAGGCCGGGATGCCGGGCGTCGGGGGATACACCCGGCGCGGCCCCTCACGCGATCGGGTCAGGCGGCGTCGAGGTCCTGCTCGAGCAGCGCCTGAAGCTCGTCGGCGACGCGGTCGGCCTCGGGACCGTCGACCTCTAGGGCCACCTCGTCGCCCGTCTTCACACCGAGCTGCAGCAGCGCGAGGATGCTGCGCGCATCGACGGAGGTGTCGCCGGCGGCGAGAGTGACGGTGTGCTTCGACGCCGCGGCCGCGCGGGCGAGGGTCGCAGCGGGGCGGGAGTGCAGGCCGGAGGACGAGCCGAAGACGGCGGTGCGCTGTGCCATGGGAGACCTTTCGGGGTGTTCAAATCGACTGGGCGCGAGCGATGTGCAGGGCGAGGTAGCCCACCTCTTCATCGGAGATGGCCACGTCGTGCTCCTTGAGGACGAACGCGCGGATGCGTTCGGCCGTCGCAACGGCGCGCGGGTGCTTGGCCGTCATGGTCGCGAAGAGCAGGTCTTCGTCCTGGCCGGCGAGGCGGTCGCTGAACAACCGCTCCGCGAAGAACTGCAGGTGAGTGAGGAACCGACGGGTGTGGAGGTCGTCGGCATCCAGGGTCACTCCCCCGGAGTGCGTGACGATCGTCGTGATGTCCGACACGAGCCCGACCACCCGCATCGAGTCGACGGCCGGTCGTCCCACCTCGGAGTTGACGAGGTGGAAGGCGATGTTGGCGGCCTCCTCGTCGGGGAGCGACACCCCCGTGCGGTCGCGGAGCAGTCCGAGGGCGCGCAGGCCCACCTCGTATTCGCGCGGGTAGACGGTTCGTACCTCCCACGCGAGGCGGTTGGTGACCTGCAAGCCCCGCCGCTGACGCTCCACCGCGAAGTGCAGGTGATCGGTGAGCGTGAGGTAGATGTGCGCGTCGAGTTCGATGCCCGCCTTCTCGGCATCCATCACGATCGCCCTCGTGAGCTCGACGAAGCCTCCGGGGATCTGGGCGAGCAATTCGACGAGGTTCCGTTGATCGGCGTCGTCGAGCGCGACGAACACCCGGTCCGTCGATCCCGGCGCGACGGTGTCACCCGGGCGCGCGGCGAAGCCGATGCCCTTGCCCAACAGCACGCGCTCCACGCCGCGCTCGTCTTCGACGAGCACGACGCTGGAGTTCAGCACCTTCTTGATGATCTGCATGGGTGTCTCCGTCGACCCCGGCGGACGCGCAGCGAGTGCGGTCGTCACGCCAGGTCGGCCCCGTTCGAGGCGATGACCTTCTGGTACCAGAAGAACGAGTCCTTGCGACGGCGTTCGCCGGTGCCGTTTCCGAGGTCGTCCTGATCGACGTGGATGAAACCGTACCTCTTCGAGATCTGTGACGACGAAGCGCTGATGATGTCGATCGGCGCCCAGCTCGTGTAGCCGCGCAACTCCACGCCCTCGTCGACCGCGCGGATCATCTCCGCGAAGTGCGAGCGGAAGTAGTCGATGCGGTACGGGTCGTGGATACGGCCGTCGTCCGTGAGCTCGTCGCGCATCCCCAGACCGTTCTCCACGATGAACAACGGCTTGCCGTAACGGTCGTAGAGGTCGATGAGAGAGATGCGCAGGCCCACGGGGTCGATCTGCCACCCCCACTCGCTCGACGACAGGAACGGGTTCTTCACGCCGAGCACCGTGTTGCCGGGGGTCCGCTCGGCATCCGGGCGCACCGATTCGGTGAGGGTCATGTAGTACGAGAACGAGATGTAGTCGACCGGGTGCTCGCGCAGCAGCTCGACGTCGCCCTCGGCGAAGGGGATCGTGATGCCCTTGGCCTCGAGCGCCTTCAGCGCCAGCCGCGGGTACGCCCCTCCGGCCTGCACGTCGGTGCACAGGTAGAGCAGTCGCCCCTTGGCCTGGGTCGCCGCGACGTCGTCGGGGTGGCAGGTGTTCGGGTAGGTGGTGAGCATCGTGAGCATGCACCCCATCTCCGACTCCGGCCACATCTCGTGCAGCATCTTCGTCACCGACGCGGATGCCACGAACTGGTGGTGCAGCGCCGTGTAGCAGGCCTGTTCCAGCGAACCCTCGACGGTCTCGTCGATGATGCCACCCGAGGTGAACGGGTGACGGATGATGCCGTCGATCTCGTTGAACGACAGCCAGAGGTCGACGAGGTGGCCGAAGCGCTCGAAGCACGTGCGCGAGAACCGCTCGAAGAGGGCGATCGTGCTGCGGTCGACCCACGCGTTGTTCTTCAGTGCGAGCGCGAGCGGCGGGTCGTAGTGCGACAGCGTCACCAGCGGGCGGATGCCGAGACGGCGCATCTCGGTGAAGAGGTCGAGGTAGAACGCGATGCCTTCTTCGTTCGGCTCGAGCTCCTCGCCGGTCGGGTACAGCCGCGACCAGGCGATCGAGACCCGCAGCACCGAGAAGCCCATCTCGGCGAACAGCGCCAGGTCCTCGCGGTAGCGGTGGTAGAAGTCGATGCCGCGGCGCTTGGGGAAGGAGGCGATGTCGTCGTCGGCCATCGCGGCGGCGATGGACTCCAGCGTGTGCTGGTGGTGCACCGCGTACTCGCGCGGGTCGACGTTCGGCCGGTACTTCGACACGTCCGAGACCGCGGGACCGCGGCCCCCTTCGTTCCAGGCACCCTCGGCCTGGTTGGCGGCGAGCGCGCCGCCCCAGAGGAATCCGTCAGGCAATCCCATTCGCGGTCTCCTTCGCATCGGTCGACAGCAGAGCGGCGCCCGCGGCGACGCGTCCGGTGACGAGGGGGGCGACGTCGTAGGCGTCGCCGTTGAGCACGACGACGGGCGTCGTGATGTCGAGTCCGGCGGCCTCGATCGCGGCCAGGTCGGCGGTCAGCACGTGCTGGCCGGCTTCGACGCGGTCGCCCTGCGCGACGTGGGCGGTGAAGGGCGCGCCTTCGAGGCGCACGGTGTCGAGACCCACGTGCACGAGCACCTCGAGGCCGTCGTCGCCCAGGATGCCGAGCGCGTGGCGCGAGGGCAGCAGGCTCGACACGGTGCCGGTGATGGGGGCCCGCACCTCGCCGTCGGTGGGGCGGATGGCGACGCCGGGTCCGAGGATGCCTCCCGAGAACACCGGGTCGTCGACCTTCTCGAGGGCGATGACCTCACCCGTCATGGGGGCGACGATCTCGCCGGCGGCGCGTGCCACGACCGGGGTCGACCTGCCCGCCTGCTGCTCGAGCAGACGCACGGTGGCCGAGTCGGAGTCCTTCCAGATCACCAGCGACACGATGAACGAGGTGATCATGGCGACGAGGGCGCCGATGACCGCGTGCAGCAGGTTCCAGGGGGTGGCCATGTCGATGAACATCGAGATCGACGCCGCTCCCGGGCTGACGAGAGCGAAGGCCGAGATCGCCGCGATGCCGAGGTACGAACCACCCACGAACGCGCCGACGACGACCGAGATGATCGCGCGACGGTTCTGCAGCGTCACGCCGTACAGGGCCGGCTCGGTGATCCCGAAGAAGGCCGAGATGCCCGACGAGATCGCGGTGCCGCGCAGCGTCTTGTTCTTGGTGCGCACGGCGATCGCGAGGCTCGAGCCCGCCTCGGCCAGGTTGTGAGCGAGCGAGGCGACCAGGTAGAAGCTCTCCTTGCCCGCGGAGGCCATGGTCGCCACCGTCGGCGGGATGAACGCCTTGTGCATGCCGACCGAGACGATGAACGGCAGGGCGGCGGCCATCAGCGCGACGGCGATCCAGCCCAGCGTGCCGTACAGCCACAGCATCGCGCCGGTCAGCAGGGTGCCGAGGAAGAAGCCGAGCGGACCGAGCAGGAAGATCGTGGCGGGCGCCACGACGACGAAGCAGATCAGAGGCACGAGGAAGGTGCTGATGACGCTCGGGCTGATGCGCCGGGCGAAGCGCTCGACGACGGCGAGCAGCAGCACGGCGAGGATCGGGGGGAACACCTGCGCGTTGTACGCGATCGCGGGGACCGCCAGGCCGAACAACGCGATGCCGCCCTCCTGGGTGAGAAGACCCGCGAAGGTCGGGAACACCAGTAGGCCGACGATGCCGAGCGCGAGCGGGATGTTCACGTCGAGCTTCTTCGCGGCGGTGTAGGTCACCAGCAGCGGGAGGAAGAAAAAGACCGCGTCGGGGATCGCGGTGAGCACCTGATAGGTCTGGTCGGTCGTCTGCAGCCAGCCGAGTGCGACGGCGAGGATGAGGAACGACTTGAAGATTCCCGCGCCGGCGACGGCGGGGATGATCGGGGTGAAGACGCCGACGACGAAGTCCATGAACACCGACCCGGCGCGCTTGAGGGTCGGCTTCGGCGCGGCGGAGTCGACGCGCGCCGCAGCGCGTGTGCTGCTCCCGGTGCGCAGCTTCTCGATCTCGCGGAAGTAGTCGTTGACACCCGAACCCACGATCACCTGGGTCTGAGTGCCCAGCACCACGCCGATGACGCCGGGCGTGGCCTTGAGGGCGGCCTCATCGGCCTGCGTGTCGTCGGCGAGCGTGAAGCGGAGGCGGGTCGAGCAGTGGTGGAGCGAGGCCACGTTGGCCGCTCCGCCGACGTGCTCGAGGATCGCGCGGGCGCTGTCCTGAGTGGTCATCGAAGTCCTTCCTTGGATCGAAGGACACGCGTCGCGACGTCGACGGCGAAGTCGCCCGGGCAACAAAAAAGGACCCGAAGGCGGTGCTCTCGCACTGCGTTCGGATCCTGCCTGCATGACCAGTCACATGTCCGTCGGTCACTGTACACGAAGATCCTCGGATGCCGAATCGCAGCGCCGGGCGCGCGGATCGGTCGAGTACCGTGGCGGTGTCGTCGGTTCTCCCGGGACCGGGAACGACGGCCCTCGACGCGGCATCCGCCGTCGATCCCCCGACCTGATCCGTGCCTCGACGCTGATCGCTCTGGAGTGCACATGACCCGCATCGCCTTCCTCGACGTCGACGGAACGATCCTCGAGCACGGCTCGGTGATCGCCCCCTCGACGGTGACCGCGGTACGGAAGGCGCGCGAGAACGGCCACCTCGTGTGGCTCTCCACCGGACGATCGGCGGGCGACATCCACCCCGAGGTGCTGGCAATCGGCTTCGACGGGGCGATCACCAACGGGGGCGCGTACGCGACCCGCGGCAGCGCTCCTGACGAGGGCGCCCTCATCGTCGAGCAGCCGATGTCCCGCGCCGACGTCGAGACCCTGGAGCGCTACTTCGAGGCTCATGGCATCCACTACTTCCTGCAGACCCACGGGGGCGTCTACGCGAGCACCGGCATGGGTCCCGTGATGACCGAGTACCGCCGCGAACGGCACGAGAAACGAGCCGCCGAGCTCGAGGCGCAGGGCCTGCCTCCCGAGCAGCCGCTCTGGCGCGAGCCGCGGCCGGTCTCGGAGGTCGACCGCGACGCCGTCGCCAAGGCCGTGTTCGTCAGCCCGTCGACCGACACCGTCGCGCACGCGGCGGCCGCCCTCGGCGAGGGCTTCCACGTCATCCCCGGCTCCATCCCGCTGCCCGGCGGGTCGAACGGCGAGATCGGTCAGGCCGGCGTCACCAAGGGCTCCGCGATCACCGCGGTGCTCGATCAGTTGGGCCTGCCGGCGACGGATGCCATCGGCATCGGCGACAGCTGGAACGACGTCGAGATGTTCGAGGTCGTCGGCACGCCCGTCGCGATGGGCAACGCCGCGCCGGAGCTGCAGCGTCTCGCCGGCCGCGTCACCACCGCGGTTCTCGACGACGGCGTGCACAACGCGTTCGTGGAGCTCGGCCTGCTCTGACCCCCCGGCCCCGCCCCGCAGCCCCCCAGCCCCATAACCGCTGATCCTCCCGAGACACGCGGCGGCACGGCGTGTCTCGTGAGGATCGGCGTTTATCGAGGCGCGAGGGGGCGTCGCCGCTGCCCCGCGCCGCGCGTCAGTCCAGGAAGATATCGGGGTACATCGCCTCGTCGGGGGTGCCCGGCACGGCGGCGTATCCCGAGAAGTCCGTGACCCCGGCCGCCTGCAGCACGTCTTCGACGATCAGCGTCTGCCCGGTCCGTTCGCGGGCGGGCGCGGTCAGCACCTCGTAGGCCGCGTCGGCGTAGATCTCGGGCGTGCGCGAGACGGCCATGAGCCGGTCGCCGCCGATGACGTTCTGCACGGCGGCGGTCGCGATGGTCGTGCGCGGCCAGAGCGTGTTGGCGGCGATGCCGGCCTCGGCGAACTCGGCCGCGAGCCCGAGGGTGGCCATCGTCATGCCGAACTTGGCGAGGCTGTAGCCGGTGTGTGCGCCGAGCCACTTCGGCGTGACGTTCAGCGGCGGCGAGAGCGACAGGATGTGGGGGTTCGCGGCATCCTTCAGCTGGGGCACCGCAGCGCGCGAGAGCAGGAACGTTCCGCGCACGTTGACGTCCTGCATAAGGTCGTACTTCTTCGTCGCGAGCTCGAGCGAGCCCGAGAGGTCGATGACGCTGGCGTTGTTGACGACGATGTCGATGCCGCCGAACTCACCGACCGTGCGCATCACGGCCTCGGTGATCGAGGCCTCGTCACGGACGTCACCCACGATCGGCAGCGCCCGCCCGCCGGCCGCGCGGATCTCTTCCGCCGCCGTGTGCACCGTGCCGGGGAGCTTCGGGTGCGGGGTGTCGGTCTTCGCGAGCATCGCGATGTTCGCCCCGTCGCGGGCCGCCCGCAGCGCGATCGCGAGGCCGATGCCGCGGCTGCCGCCCGACATGAGGATGGTCTTCCCGGAAAGCGTCACGAGCGTTGTCCTTTCGCGGAGGCGGCGGCGAACGCGGCGACCCGCGCCCGCGCTTCGGGGGTCTCGAAAGCCGCACCGATCGTGGCGGCCTCGTCGTCGAGGTTCTCGGCGAGGGTGCGCGCGGCGCCCACGCGGACGAGGCGCGTGGCCTGCCCGAACGCGGCGGTCGCCCCCTCGAGCCAGAAGCGCGCGATCTCGTCGACGCGCGTCACCAGATCTGCGGATGCCACAACCTCGGCCACCAGACCCCAGTCCATGGCTTCCGCGGCGGTGAGCATGCGGTCCTGCAGAAGAAGCTGCAGCGCGCGCCGCTGGCCGATCGCGGCGGGCAGCAGCGTCGAGACGCCCAGGTCGGGGGTGAGTCCGATGTTGGCGTAGCGACTGACGAAGCGTGCGTTCTCACTCGCGACGATGTAGTCGGCCGTGAGCATGAGTCCGAGTCCCCCGCCGGCGACGGCGCCCTGCACGGCGGCGACCATCGGCAGGGGGGCCTCGGCGAAGGTGCGGATACCCTCGTGGATCGCGTGCGCCGTCTCGGTGACGTCGCTGCCCGCCGCCCCGGTGGTCGACATCGCCACGACGTCGCCGCCCGCGCAGAACGCGGGGCCGTTGGCATCCAGGATCACCGCTCCCACCGCGGGGTCGGAGGTGACCTCGTGAGCGACCTCGCGCCAGCGGCGCGCCATCGGGAAGTCCATCGCGTTCAGCGAGGCGGGCCGGTCGAAGGTGACGCGGGCAAGCCCGTCCTCGACGTGGAGCAGGATGCCGTCGGTCATTTCGGTGCCATTCTGATCGCGCCGTCGAGGCGGATGGTCTCTGCGTTGAGGTAGCCGTTGTCGGCGATCGCGAGCACGAGGCGCGCGTATTCGTCGGGGGCTCCGAGGCGCGAGGGGTAGGGCACCTGCTGGCCCAGCGAGTCCTGCGCCGCCTGCGGGAGTCCCTTGAGCATCGGCGTCTCCATGATCCCGGGGGCGATGGTGACGACGCGGATGCCTTGGCGGGCGAGCTCCCGGGCGATGGGGAGCGTCATGGCGTGCACGCCGCCCTTGCTCGCGGAGTAGGCCGGTTGGCCGATCTGCCCGTCGAAGGCCGCGACGCTCGCGGTGTTCACGATGACGCCGCGGTCACCGCCCTCGGTGGGGTCGGTCTTCGCCATGACGGCGGAGGTCTGCGCGATCACGTTGTAGGTGCCGATGAGGTTGACGCGCACGACGCGTTCGAAGTCGGCGAGCGACGAGGGATTCCCGTCGCGGTCGAGCACCTTGGCGGGCGGCGCGATGCCGGCGCAGTTGACGACGACGCGGAGCGGACCCGCGTCGGCGGCGAGGGCGGCGGCTGCGGCGATCTGCTCGGCATCCGTCACATCGGCGGCGGCGAACGATCCACCCAGCTCTTCGGCGATCGCGGCCCCGTTCGATGTCGGCAGGTCGACGATCGTGACGCGCGCTCCGGCCTCGGTCAGACGACGCGCGGTGGCGAGTCCGAGGCCCGAAGCGCCGCCGGTGACGAGGGCGGATGCTCCTGCGATATCCATGCGTTCTCCTTCGAAGCTGAAACCGAGTACCACAGTAGTCGAGACTCAGGACCGCGCCGAGCCCCACCTCTTCTTCGCTTGACGCCCCGGCTGCGTGCGGACCGCGGCGGTCGTCGCGCCGTCCACGAGCAGGATCGTCTGCTCGGGCTCCCAGCCGTACGCGGTCTGCAGGTGCGCGCCGAGGGTCGAGACCGCGTCGGGGACCGCGGTCTCGATCCCGCGCGGCACGTCGGCGGCGCCGGGGTCGAGATCGCGTGCCGCGGAGCGCAGATCGGCGACGAGGCCTCGCAGGCGATCGGGGCCGTAGGCCGCGGATGCCAGGTCCCAGTCCCCCACGACGACCGCCGCTCCCGCGGGACACTCCGCGACCTCCGCCGCGACGCGCGGCCCGAAACGCAGCCGCACGACCGCCGCCCCGATCGCGAGGACCGCGGCCGCCCCGAGCACCGTCGCCGGGGCGAACGAGAAGACGGAGCGGAACAGGGCCGAATCCCATCCGACGACGACGCCGACGATCGCCCGCGAGAGCGAATAGACGGCGAAGACGGCGTTGGTCAGGGCGATCACGCGCAGCGGACCGAACGGTTCGACGCGCGAATGACTCGCGACCCACGCGCACGCGCCGCAGGTGGCGGCGAGGGCGACGGCCTTCACGGCGAGGGATCCCGGAAGCGGGACCGTGGCGGTCACGATGGCGACCGCCAGCGCGAGGACGAGGATCCCGACCGACGTCTTGCGCGCGGGCCGCCCTTCGAGAGCGCTCAACGCGATGATGAGCAGGGCCGGTGCAAGCACCATGGCCACATCTCCCAGAACGAGGGTCAGGATGCCGCCCCCCGCGCCGTAGATGAAATACATCGCACTGGAGCCCGCTGCCGTCACCCCGGCCACGGCGGCGAAGCGCAGGAAGAGGGTCATGGGTCCGGGAGTACCGATGCGCGGCATGGCGACGAACATCACGGCGCCCGCCACGGCCACACTCACCGCGAGTATCCCGAACGACAATCCCATGGCATCCCCCGTGCTCATTCTGCCGCTGTCGGAACCGAGCACCCTGCGCGCGGATTCCCTGAGCCCTCCCCGTGGACGTCGAAGCGGGTCGCGTCGCCGGGACGGTCCCGGAAGCATACGCTCGTCGAGTGAACCTCCCCGACTTCCGCATCGAGAAGGTCGACGTCGACGATCCCCGCGCGGTCGCCCTGCGCGAGGCGCTGGACGCCGATCTCGACGAGCGGTACCGCGACGCCGACGCCGACGACACCCCCGAGGTCGCGGCGAAACGCGGAGAGGCCCTCGCCGTGCACCCCGAGCAGGTCGTCGCAACGCTGCTGGCTCTCGATGCGGACGACACCCCGCTCGGACACGTCATCCTGCGGCGGCTCGGCGAGGAGTGGGAGCTGAAGCGGTTGATCGTCGTTGCCGCGGGCCGTCGACGCGGGATCGGAACGGCGCTCACCGCGACCGTGGTCGACCTCGCACGGAGCGGAGGGGCACACCGGGTCATCCTGCAGAGCGGTCGCATGCAGCCCGAGTCGCTGCGCGTCTACGCCGCCGCGGGCTTCACGCCGATCCCGGTGTACGAGCCGTACCTCGAGACGATGCCGCGGTCGCTCTGCTTCGAGTACGTGTTCTGAGGAGAGCGCGAGCTCTCGCCTCCGATCCACGCCGCCCGACCGCCCGCCAGCTCCGAGCGTCGAGGACCCTCAGGGAGATCTACGTCCCCACCACCCGGAACGCCCCCGACACCACCGCGGCCCCGAGGGCCACGGCGATGAGCCCGAGAGCGGCGGCCAGGGCCACGGCATCCCGGGCCGACAGAGTCGAGGGGCGTGCCCACGTGCGCTCGATGTCGGAGCCGAACCCCCGGGCCTCCATCGCCGTGGCGAGCTTGGTGCCGCGCCGCACGGCGAACACGAGCAGCACGAACGCCATCGAGAAGAAGCGGCGGAGGGCCCCGCGGTCGCCCAGGCCGCGGGCGCGACGGGCCAGGCTCATCGTGCGCCAGTCGTCGACGAACAGGCCGACCGTCCGAGCTCCGGCCAGAACGCCCAGCACGAAGCGGCTGGGCAGCTTCGCCACCTGCGCGAGGGCGTCGGCGAGCTCGGTGGGGTCGGTGCGGGCGAAGATCAGGATGATCGGCAGGGCCAGGGCGATCACTCGCACCAGCACGGCGAGCGAGAGGGCGATCGAGTCGTCGCTCACCGTCGCGAACAAGAACGTGCCGTACACGGTTCCCCCGGGCCGGGCGTAGAGCAGCATGCTCACCGCGGCGACGGGGGCGAAGACGATCACGGGCACGAGACGCGTGAGGACCGCCGCGAACGTCAGCCCCGTGAGCGGCACGCACAGCAGTTCGAGCAGCAGCGCCGTCGCCGCGCTCACGGCGTCGATCGAGACGAGCAGGGGGGCCGCCAGCACGATGACCATCGCGACCTTCGTAACGGGATTCACCCCGTCGAGCCAGGCCGTGCGCGCACGCTCGGTGGTGACGGCGCTCACGCGGCATCCCCCATTCGGATGCGGTGCTGACCGAGGTGACGCACCACGTCGGCGTCGTGCGTGACGGCGACCACCGTGCGGCCGCGCGCGATCTCGCGCTGAAGCAGGGCGACGAGCTCCATCCAGCCGCGGCGGTCCTGGCCGAAGGTCGGCTCGTCGAGCACGATCACCGCGGGAGAGGCCGCGAGCACCGTCGCGACCGACAGGCGCCTCTTCTGTCCCCCCGACAGCGTGAAGGGATTGGCGAGGGCGAGGGATGCCAGATCGAGGCGCTCCAGCAGCTCATCGACGATACGGTCGACCTCGGTCGGCGCCATGCGCAGAGCACGGGGACCGACCGCGAGTTCGTCGCGCAGGGTGGCCGCGAGGAATTGGTGCTCGGGCTCCTGGAAGACCGTCCCGATGCGGGTGAGCAGCTCGGTCGATCGCCAGCGCACCGGGCGACGGACCCCGCGCGCGGCGAATTCTTCCGCCGCGACGACCTCTCCGGCGAGTTCGGGGAGCAGTCCCGCGAGCGTGAGCGCGAGGGTCGACTTTCCCGCGCCGTTCGGTCCCGTGATCACCGTCCCCGCCGCGCGCGGGAGGGAGATTTCGAGCCCCGAGGCCACGGCGGTGCCCTTCTCTCGCCCGATCGACAGGGCGGACGCGCGCAGCACGGCATCCGGTGCCGAGACCGGATCGAGCACGGAAAGGTCGACCGGGCGACCCGGCACCCACACGCCCGCAGCGGCCAGGGCGTCCCCGTACTCGGCGAAGACGCGCTCGGGCGGTCCGTCGGCCAGCACTCCGCCGCCGGGGGCGAGCACGACGACCCGGGTCATGAGGTCGGCCCACACCGCCGTGCGGTGCTCGATGAGCACGAGGGTCGTGCCCTCGCGCGCCACGACCCCCTCCACGGCGACGCGCACCTCGGCCACCCCCTCGGGGTCGAGGTTGGCCGTGGGTTCGTCGAGCAGAAGGAGTCCCGGTCGCATCGCCAGCACCCCGGCGAGGGCGAGACGCTGCTTCTGTCCGCCCGACAGCGCCTTGGTGGGGCGGTCGAGGGGAACGGCGAGACCCACGGATGCCACGGCCTCGGCTACCCGCGCGGGGATCTGCGCCGCGGGGACGCCGAGGTTCTCACACCCGAAAGCGATGTCGTCGCCGACCTTCGAGAGCACGATGCCCGCCTCGGGGTCCTGCAGCACCAGGCCGATGCGGCCCCGCTGCGTCTCGGGCGGGGTGCCGTCGACGAGGATGCGGCCCGTGGTCTCGCCCTCGTCGCTGCCGCCGAGCAGTCCCGCCAGTCCCGCCAGCAGGGTCGACTTACCGGCCCCCGACGCGCCGAGTAGCAGCACGCGCTCCCCGGGCTCGATGACCAGGTCGACCTCGCGCGTGGCGGGCAGCTTACGACCGGCGTACCGCCAGCCCCAGCCCTCGACGTCGACGCGTGCGGGGCCTGCCATCAGACGTCGCGACGAGCTTCCCGGCCCGCGGCGAAGCGGCTGAGCGCTCCGGTCGCGGCCAGGGCGCGCACGAGCAGCCAGCCGACGAGACCGGCCAGCAGGGCACCCGAGACGGCGAGGGTGCCGAGGTAGATGAGGTTGAACTCGACCGACTTGGCGAGGTTGGGGGTGAGGAACAGCTCGAGCACCCACGCGCCGACGCCCGCACCGAGACCCGCGAGCATCGCGACGGGCAGCGTGAACCGCAGGTAGAGGAAGGCGAGGAAGATCAGCTCGGCGCCGAGGCCCTGGGCCAGCCCCGAGAAGATCGTGGTGACGCCCCACACGTTGCCGATCAGCGCCGACACGATCGCCGCGATCAGCTCGACGAGAAGTGCCGCGCCGGGCTTGCGGATCACGAGGCCACCGATGACGCCGCCGATCAGCCAGATGCCGACGGCGATCCCGCCGAGGCCCGGGGTGAGGCCGTCCATCGCGGTGAACCAGAGGCCGCCGACGGTGTTCCAGCCCCAGAAGAGCAGGCCGATCGCGACGCCGAGGACGGCGGCGACGACGATGTCGACGACGCGCCACCGGAAACGGTCCGTGGTGGCGACCGAAGAACGGTTCGCGAGGGCAGACGTGGACGTGTGCATTTCTCTCCTCCCTGCGCCGGCATGATCCGGATCAGGTTCGACGGTCGAAGCGTGGATTCGCTTCCTCTCAGCCCGGCTCACCGGACTCCCGTGGTTGTCGTGAAGAGTATAGGGCGGGGTAGCGTGGGCGGGTGCACGAGCAGACCCCGGCCTCACGGCGTGCGCTGCGTGCACAGGATTCCTCTCCCCGCGCGGCGGCCTCCGGCGACTTCGGACCCGCGCTATCGACGACGGACGACCTGGGCCCGGCCCTCTCGGTTCCGGATGCCACGTCCCCGGCGGTTCGTTCGGAATCGGCGGTGCACGATGATGCGGTGCGATCCGCCCCCGCGGCGAACGACTCTCTCACGGGCGGAGCACCCGCCGCGGCGTCCGAGCCTGCGGCATCCGGCTCCCCCTCCGGCGATGCGCCCGCCGTGACCGCATCGGGCTCGCTCTCCGGCCGGGCGTCCGCCGCGGCGTCCGAGCCTGCGGCATCCGGCTCCCCCTCCGGCGATGCGCCCGCCGTGACCGCATCGGGCTCGCTCTCCGGCCGGGCGTCCGCCGCGGCGTCCGAGCCTGCGGCATCCGGCTCCCCCTCCGGCGATGCGCCCGCCGTGACAGGCGGGCCATCTGCCCCCGCCACTCCTCTTCCGGTCGCCCTCGGCGCTCTGCTGTGGGTCGATCCCGACGATGCGAGCGCTCCGCGCCCGGCCCCCGCTTTCGTCGTCTCGGGTGCCACGTCCCGCTCCGCGGACCTGCTCGCCGGCGCCCGTCGGCCGATCCTTCGCCCCGGCACGGTCATCCCCACGCTTCTCTTCGTGCTGATCATCGCCGCGTACGCCGCGACGACGCTGCTGTGGCCGTTGAACGCCGTCATGCCGACGACCCGCCCCGTGGCCGTGCAGCCGATCGCCGCCGCGGCGGCGGTTCCGGCGTGGCCCGCCGAGGGCGAAGCGGCGATCGCGATCGACGGCGTCCCCGACACCCTGTCGTCGTCGGCCACCGCGCCCGAATCGATCGCGAGTATCACCAAGATCGTCACGGCGCTCGTCGTTCTCGACCGACTGCCCCTCGCCCCGGGCGAACAGGGCAAGAGCTACAGCTTCACGCAGGCCGACAGCGCCGATTACTGGCAGTACCGGGCTCGGGGCGAATCCTCGCTCGACGTGCCCGCCGGCGGCAGCCTCACCCAACTGCAGATGCTGCAGGGCATGCTCATCGCCTCCGCCAATAACTACGCGCAGCGTCTGTCGACGGATCTCTTCGGAACGGATGCCGAATTCTCGGCCGCCGCGACCCAGTACCTCGCCGAGCGGGGCATCGAGGGCATCACGATCGTCAACCCCACCGGGATCGAAGCCGGCAACACCGCGACTCCCGCCGCCCTCATCGCTCTCGCCGAGCGGGCGCTCGCCAATCCCGTGATCGCCGAGATCGTGCGTACCCCCGAGTTGACCCTGCCCGGAGCCGGCACCTTCAAGAACGGCAACGCGCTGCTGGCCGACCCCGGAGTGGTGGGGGTGAAGACGGGCACGCTCGACGCCTGGAACCTTCTCACCGCGAAAGACATCACCGTCGGCGCCGCCACCGTGCGCGCATACGCCGCCGTACTCGGTCAGCCCGGGCCCGACAGCCGCAACCAGGCCGCGCGCGACCTGTTCGCCCGCATCGAGCAGGAACTGCAGCCGAAGCCCTCGGTGCCCGCCGGGACGCTGGTCGGCAAGGCCGAGACGTTGTGGGGTCCCGACATCGATCTCGAGACCGCGTCCGACGCCACGGTCGTGCTGTGGAACGGCGGCGCGGCGCAGACCTCCACGTCCTTCAGCCTCGGCGACACCACCACGGCGGGCTCGACCGTCGGGACGCTGACCGCGACCGGTCCCGTCGACGCCGACACGGTCGATGTGAAGCTCACCGGCGAGATCGACCCGCCGAGCCCGTGGTGGCGCCTCACCCACCCTCTCGACCTCTTCGGCCTGAACGACTGAGCGATGGATCTCTCCGTGGATGCCACCTCGTCGGTGCCGCCGTTCGAGCAGGTGCGGACGCAGGTCATCGCGCAGATCGACGCCGGCGAGCTCGTCGCGGGGACGCGACTGCCGCCCGTTCGGGCTCTGGCGACGGAGCTCGGTCTCGCCGCGAACACCGTCGCGCGCGCCTACAAGGAACTCGAGGAGGCGGGCTACGTCGAGACGCGCGGCCGTGCCGGCACGTTCGTGAAGGGGGCCGACGCGGCCTCCGCTCGCGCCGCGGGTGCGGCGCGCACGTACGTCGAGACTGTGCGTCGCCTCGGGGTCTCCGCGGACGACGCCGTCGAGTTCGTGCGGGCGGTGCTGCGCGATCGGTGAGCGCTGCGGCTCGCTGGCGTTTCGCCGGCGGTGGAGGGGTTGAGTCGCCGCCGGCTTCCGTGCGAGGTGGCTGAGCCCGTCGAAGCCACCGGCAGCTTGTACGCGACGTGGCCGGGCCCGTCGAACCCATCGGCCGCTTCCATGCGAGGTCGCTGAGCACGTCGAACCCATCGGTCAGGCGAGACGTCACCCCCGCTTACGCGAGGTCGCCGAGCACGTCGGAGCCACCGCTACGGCTGCTCCTGCCCCGTCGTTTCTCGCTCCCAAACCGTCCCGTGGGGCCCTCGCTCCTCCACAGGCCTGATCAGCGATAAGTTTTCCCCACCTGGGGTTTTCTCCCCGCTCCAATGTCGGAGGTCGCGGCTAGCATGCACACATGCACGATGGCTCCTCCCCGACGAACCCCACCGACGGACCCCGCGTTCTGTCGGCGCTCGTCGACGAGGTCCGCCGCGCCGGCATCGCTCTCGCTGCAGCCGACGTGGCGCGCACCCGCGCCCTCGCCGAGGCCGGCCACCTCGCCCTCGACGTCATGGCGGGACAGTGCGCATCTTCCCGCGCCGCCGAGCTCGCCCTTCGCGAGGTGGCATCCGAGATCGCCGCGGCCGAGAACCTCTCCGATCGCACCGTGCACACCCAGATCACCTGGGCGATGACCCTCGTCGACGACTACCCCGCCACGTTGTCGGCGTGGGAGTCCGGGGCCCTGACCCGCACCCACGTGAACACCATCCTCGATGTCGGCTCGCCCCTCCCCGTCGAGGTGCGGGAACAGTTCGACGCCCTCGCGGTGAGCACCGCAGAAGGTCTCAGCCCCGGGCGCCTCCGCTCACGCCTCGCCGCCCTCGCCGAAGGCCTGCACCCCACCACCCTCGCCGAGCGCCACCACCGCGGCCGCGCCACCCGATGCGTGAGGATCGTGACCGGCCCCGACGGAATGTCGGACCTCGTCGCCACCCTCCCCACGGTCCTCGCGGTCGGAATTCACGACCGCCTCACCCTTCAAGCCAGAGCCCTCATCGACACCCGCCTCGACGGCCCCCAGGCGGCGAGCGACGAACGCACCACTGCGCAGCTCCGCGCCGACATCCTCACCGACCTGCTCCTCACCGCAGCCCCCGAAGCCGACCCCACCCGCACCGACGACGGCCCCGGCGCCCTCGGAGCCATCCGCGCTCGCGTCCAGGTCGTCGTCCCGGCGCTCACGATCCTCGACCCCACCGCCGAGAATCACGACCCCGCCGAACTCATCGGGCACGGCCCCCTCGACGCCGCCACCGCCCGCGGCCTCGCCGAAGCCACCACCCTCCCCTGGGACCGGGTGATCACCCACCCCATCACCGGCGCGGTCCTCCACACCGACACCTACCACCGCACCACCGCCATCGACCGCTACCTCCGCGCTCGCGACCGCCGCTGCCGTTGGCCCGGGTGCACCGTCCCCGCCATCCGCTGCGAAGTCGACCACACCCGCGACCACGCCCTCGGCGGCCCCACCCACATCGCAAACCTCGCCCACCTCTGCCAGCGCCACCACACCCAGAAGCAGTTCACCCGCTGGAGCGTGAAACAACTTCCCGGCGGAATCCTCCAATGGACCAGCCCCACCGGCCGCACCTACACCGACGAACCCCTCCCCTACTCGCCCGCCGTCCGCTTCCTTCCCGACGACCCACCCCCGCCCGACCCCGACGACGACGGCACACCCCCGCCGTTCTGACGCGCGCTTTGATACCCGGGATGCCTTTTGTGCACGCCTGGGCGCTTCACGCTGGGCTCGTTCGGCGGGGTCTCGTGGCAGGACTGCAGGTGTGGCGAGGCTCGTCGCTGGCGCCTACGCGCAGGGGCCGCTCCTCTTGTCGACCCGCACAGCGCAGGGGGAATATCCGATCGCGTACAGGGCGGCCGACCAGCGTCTATGAGAGCGTCGGCCGTGCCCTCTACGCTCAGCTCCATGCCTCTCGCCCTGGTAACCGGAGCAGCTCGACCGAACAGCATCGCCGCGGGCATCGTGCCTCGCCTCATAAGTGACGGCTGGGAGGTCGTGACAAGCGACCTCTCCGATGGTGACTATCCCTGCGACCTCGCAGACGTCTCAGGCCCCACGAAGCTCGTCGAGCGCGTCTCGATCGATCGCGGGCCGATCCAGGCTCTCGTCCTGAGCCACGCACACGACATCGAGTCCGGCATCATCGACACCACCGCGGAGAGCTTCGATCGCCATATCGCCGTGAACGCCCGTGCGTCCCTCCTGCTGATCGCCGCGTTCGCCCGGCAGGTCGCCGACACAGGTGGCGCGATCGTCGCCTTCACAAGCGATCACACCACTGGCAATCTGCCGTACGGCGCCTCGAAGGGGGCTCTCGACCGGATCGTCATCTCGGCCGCACGCGAGCTCGGTCCGCGCCGCATCTCCGCCAACGTCGTGAATCCGGGCCCGATAGACACCGGCTGGATGGATGACACCACCCGCGACGGGTTAGCCCCACACCATCCCCTGGCTCGGCTCGGGACACCTCGCGACATCGCGGCCATCACCGCTTTCCTGCTGTCCGACGAGGGCCGCTGGATCAGCGGTCAGCTACTGCACGCCGACGGTGGGTTCGCCGCGCGGTACTGATCGCGCGCGGGAGGAGGGCCGACTGCTGTGGATAACTGATTTGCTCAACTCGGCAGATGCGCCATCATTGACTCGCAAGCGAAACCGGGGGGCGACGCTCACAGCGACGGCCTGGATCCCCGTTCGTGGCGCGCGAAAGGAACCTGGACATGGTCGGAATGATCCGCGTCGAAGACGGAGTGGGCGACTACCACGTCTCGCGCATCCGCCGAGCGAGCGACGAACTGCCCGACGACGCCGTGATCACCGTCGTCCACGGCAATCGCGAAGAGGACGCTCCCGAGGCGTACATGAAGAAGCTCGAAGGTGTCGCCGCCGAGATCGCCGGGCGTATCCAGGAGGTGCGCGACTTCACCGCTCGCAATGCCGACGCGCTTGCCGACGCCGTGCGGCTGCTGCTGGAAAGAAATCAGATGAGCGCCGACGAGGCCCGCCGTATGACGACACTCATCGACGAGGTCGGCGCCGGCGCGTCGGCAACATCTTCGCCCAAGCCTGCGGCACCCAGTGCTTCCGCGTCTGATGTTGCAGCTTCCCGATCCGGGTTCGGCGAATGAGCAGGCGACGCCTGTTCGGTCGAACCGCGGCAGCGACCCTCACCGCTCTGATTCTCGGCTTCGGCAGCGTTTCAACTGCTGCTGCGGAAACCCCGGGCACATGGTGGAACGACGCCTACGGCATGGACGCGATCCACTCAGAGGGGTGGACGGGGGAGGGCGTGAAGATCGCTGTGATTGACAAGAACATCAATCCAGATCTCCCCGCTTTCGCAGGTCGAAACCTCACCGTGGACCCGCGATCGCTGTGCGCAGAGCATCCGCAGCCCACCACGGCCGAGGTAACCGGGGACTCTGTTCACGGAACCACTCTCGCGGCCCAGATCATTGGGACGGGTGACGGCCCTGGAGGCATCAGGGGAATCGCGCCGAGTGCAGAAGTACTGTTCTACAGCTTTGGCACGAGAAACGGAGAGCCATGCACAGCATCGGAGTACAGCGACTCGCTTAGTGCTGGCGCACTGGGGCTTCAACGCGCCATCGACTCGGGTGCGCAGATCGTCACCACATCCGTCGTTATCGCGACCCGCCCAGGCGACGCAGAAGTCATAGCTAACGCCATCGCGAAGGGCGTCGTCATCATTTCCGCGACTCCCAATCCAACCACCGACAAAGGTGCAGGTAAGGGCCTCGGCGGGTTCCGCGGTGTAACAACGGTATCGGCGGTCGACCGCACCGGAGCTCTTCAAAAGGGTCCAGATGGAAGCCCGTTCGCGCTCGCGTGGACGACACTCGTCGCCCCAGGTGTCGACCTCCCAACGGTGGGCGATACCGACGGCTCTTGGGCTCAGGCAGAGACCGCGTCCGGTTCGTCGTTCGCTGCGCCGCTCGTCGCCGGGATGCTCGCGATGGTGAAGCAGAAGTATCCCGACGCCACCGGCAACCAGTTGATCCAAAGCGCAATTCGCAATACAGGCCAGAAGGACCATGACCTGGCATTCGATGCCGAAAGCGGATTCGGTTACGGCCTCGCCTGGCCTGCACACCTTCTCCAAGAGAACCCGTCGCAGTACCCCGACGAGAATCCGCTACTCACGAACGACTACCCGCAACCGAGCGACGCCGAGATCGAGGCTGCCGTCCAGCGTGGATCGTCGTACCCGCCCGCCGTCCAAGTCGACTCACCCGCAGGCCCGGCCGCCCCCCGGTCGGGGGATGCCTCCGCGCCGAATCAGCCGGCCGACATGAGCTGGTTGCCCGCGACCATCGTCACCGCTCTGGTTATCGCTGTCATCGCGGGGGCGGGCATCGCCCTCGTGGTTGTAGCGAGGGTCAGAAGAAAGCGAGCTGGAGCACAAAAATGACCGGTCCATACGAACAGGGTCTGATCAACATCGCGGAAGGCGGCGTACCGTTCGACCTCCCCATCGTGAGCGATCTCGTCTCCAAGTTGGTCGACCTGCGCGACGTCGTCGACGCCGCCGCTCAGCAACCAGGAATCGAAGGTCAGTCCGCTGACACCGCCACGGCAAAGTTCCATGCTGCGCGGACCACCATCGGAGAACAGATCGCATATCTTGAGGGTGCTCTGCAGAGTTCGCTCAAGTCAGCTAACGGCGTTCGCGATGACGCTCGCGAGAAGCTTGCGAGCCTCCCTGCGGGCCAGTTGACGCCGGGACAGGAATCGGCCGTCAGGGCCGCCGCCGCGGGCACGACGCTCATCCTCGGGCCGATTGCACTCTTGGCCGGCGAAGGAGCCCTGCAGGCATTCAACGGCCAGCTCAGTCAACAGCGAGAAGCCCAGGCAAAGCAGTACTTCGAGTCTGTCAGCGGGTCACTCCAGGGCATGAATCCACCTCCTCCGCCAATAGCAACCTTCCAAGATAGAGCGGACCCAACGGCATTCGACAAGAACGACACAACCTCCCGTCGAACCGGCGGAGGAGAGTCGTCCTCCGGCGGTGGCCGGCCATCCGCCGGAGGCGGGTCGACGAACGATTCCCCCACCTTTGTTCCCCGCGGATACGACCCGGCGGACCCCGTCCAGACCACGCCGGCGCCGGAACACCTGATTCCCCGTCCCGACACCCCGCGTGGCCCCGGCATCGACCTCGGACAGGTTCCCCCGCACTACACCCCGCCGACGCCGGACGGCTCGATCTCGGGCATCGGCACCCTCCCCGGACATGTCTCCGGCCCCGGCTTGATCGGGGGCCCCTTCCCCGGCGGGATCTCCGGGGGCGGGGCGGGCCTCGGCTCGGGCCTCTCGGCCGGACTGATCGCAGGCGGCGGTGGCGCAGCGGCCCTCAGCCGGTTGAGCTCGGGAGCGGGTTCGAGCACGGCCGCCGCCGGACGCCCCATCAGCGGGAGCGGAGGACTCCTCGGCAAGAGCGGAGCCTCGGCCACCGGCACAGGGCTCGGCGGACGCGCGGGCACCGGCTCCGTGGGCGGCGGCGCAGGCGGCACGGGCGCATCCGGAACCGGCGCGAACGCCGCCTCGGTCGGAAGCCGTGGAGCCGGGACGTCGGCCACCACCGGTGGAGCCGGCGGCGGCACGGCGGGCGGCGGCACGGCGGGCGGCGGCACGGCCGGCGCCGCCGGCAGCCGGGGCGCCGGAGGTATGGGCTCGGGCTCACGCTCCGATCGCCGCGACGAGCGACGCGGCCTCGGCGGCCCCATCGCCCCTCGCCTCGAAGACGACGAAGAGACCGGCCCCCGTTCCGAGAACGCCGCCGCGGGCTCGCGCGACGACTGAGGCGCGGCATCCGGACCGCGGCATCCTGAGACCGACGACCTGCTAGCGTGCCAGACAGTGACACGGGGTGCCCGAAAGGGCTGAGAACACACCCGTCGAACCTGATCTAGTTCGTACTAGCGAAGGGATGTCGCGAATGGTCGTTCGCACGTCGTCGTCTCCGTCCACCCTCCTCGACGCTCTCCGCGAGGCCGCCCCGCTGACGCAGTGCATCACGAACGCGGTGGTGACGAACTTCACCGCCAACGCGCTGCTCGCCCTCGGCGCCGCGCCCGCGATGTGCGACATCCCCGGAGAGGCCGGGATGTTCGCCGGCATCTCGGGCGGGGTGCTCATCAACCTCGGCACCCCCACGAGCGAGCAGAGGGATGCCGCCCGCGAGGCCGTCACCGCGGGAACCCCCTGGGTCCTCGACCCCGTCGCCATCGGCGCCCTGCCCGTGCGCACCGCCCTCGCACACGAACTCCTCGAACACCGACCGGCGATCATCCGCGGGAACGCGTCCGAGATCCTCGCCCTCGCGGGAGCCGGCGCCGGCGGCCGCGGGGTCGACACCACCGACTCCGCCGAAGACGCCCTCGACGCCGCACGCTCCCTCGCGATCCGCACCGGCGGCACCGTCGCCGTCTCGGGAGAGACCGACCTCATCGTGGATGCCACCCGCACGGCGCGCGTGACCGGCGGCAGCGCCCTGCTGACCAAGGTCACCGGCGGCGGCTGCGCGCTCGGGGCCGCGATGGCGAGCCTCCTCGCCGTCGCCCCCGCGTTCGATGCGGCGAGCGCAGCCAGCGCGATCTGGGCCGTGGCCTCGGAGCGGGCGGCATCCCGAACAAAAGGGCCGGGGTCGTTCGCGGTGGCGTTCCTCGACGAACTGGCCGCGATCCAGCCCGCCGACCTCGACGGACGCGTCCGCGTCGACACCGAGGTCACGCGATGACCGCCGACCTGTCCCTGCACCTCGTCACCGATCACCGCGTGCCGTTCGCGCGCCTGCGCGACCTCGTCGACGAGGCCGTCACCGCGGGCGTGAGCGTGGTGCAACTGCGCGACAAGGTCGCGAGCGGCGCAGAACTGCTCGCTCGCACCCTCGAGCTCGCCGACGTCATCGCGGGGCGCTGCGCGTTCGTCGTCGACGATCGCCTCGACATCGTCCTCGCGGCGCGCGAGCACCACCGTCACAGCGACCGCGCTCGCGTCGACGGCATCCATCTCGGCCAGAGCGACCTGCCCGTCGACACGGCGCGCGCGCTGCTCGGACCCGACGCCCTCATCGGATGGACGGCGAACACGCCGGCGCACCTCACCGCGGCCGAGGCGCTGCCCACGGGCACGGTCGACTACCTCGGCGTCGGCGTCATCCGCGCCACCTCGACGAAACCCGACCACCCGCGACCGCTCGGCATCGAGGGGTTCGGCGAGCTCGCGGCATCCACTCCCCTCCCGTGCGTCGCGATCGGGGGGATCGGCCTCGACGACGTCGCCGCCCTCCGCCGCGCCGGTGCCGCGGGAGTCGCGGTCGTCTCTCTGGTGAGCGAGGCCGACGACCCGGGCGAGGTCGTCCGACACCTCCGCGCAGCGTGGGAGGCCGGAGCGTGATCCCCCGCGTCCTGAGCATCGCCGGCACCGACCCGACCGGCGGGGCGGGCATCCAGGCCGACCTCAAGTCGATCGCCGCGTTCGGCGGCTACGGGATGGCCGCGGTCACGGCCCTGGTCGCCCAGAACACCCGCGGGGTCCGCAGCGTCCACGTGCCGCCGACGGCCTTCCTCGAGGAGCAGCTGCGCGCGGTCAGCGACGACGTCGACATCGACGCGGTGAAGATCGGCATGCTCGGCTCGACCGACGTCATCGCCACCGTCGACCAGTGGCTCACCGCCACGCGACCGCCGATCGTCGTCCTCGACCCCGTCATGGTCGCCACCAGCGGTGACCGCCTTCTCGAGGCGGACGCCGAAGACGCGGTACGCACACTCTGCCGCCGCGCCGACCTCGTCACCCCCAACCTCCCCGAACTCGCGGTGCTGGTGCGCGAACCCGTCGCGACGACATGGGAGGCCGCTGTCGCCCAGGCCGAACAGCTCGCCGCAACGGCCGACACCGCGGTCCTCCTCAAGGGCGGGCACCTGGACGGCCGACAGTGCCCGGATGCCATCGTCGACGCCACCGGTGTGCACGAGGTTCCGGGCCGCCGCGTCGATACCCGGCACACCCACGGCACCGGCTGCTCGCTGTCGTCGGCCATGGCGACCCTGGCCGCGCACGGTCTGCCCTGGCCCGACGCCCTCACCCGCGCGAAGCGCTGGCTCACCGGGGCCCTGGAGCACGCCGAGGCGCTGCACGTCGGTCGCGGCAACGGCCCGATCGACCACCTGCACGAACTGCGCCCGCACCTCGACCTCGGCCGCTCGTGGAGCGGCGAGCGGTGGGATGCCACCGCCTCCCTCCGCGCGGAGGTCGACGCGTGCGGGTTCGTCCGGGGGCTGGCATCCGGAGATCTCGACCGTGACGCCTTCGCCTGGTACCTCGGCCAGGATCTGCTGTACCTGCGCGAGTACGCCCGCGTGCTCGCGCGCGCCGCCGCCCTGGCCCCCACGCCCGAGGAACAGCGGTTCTGGGCCGCGGGCTCGGTGGCCTGCCTCGCCGAGGAGGCGACGTTGCATCAGTCGCACGTCGACCCGACGGGGCTCGAACCCGCCCCGACGACCTGGGCGTACACCGAGCACCTGCACGCCGCCGCAGCCGGCGGGTCGTACGCGATCCTCGTCGCGGCGATCCTGCCCTGCTACGTGCTCTACACCGACATCGGGGCCCGCTGGAGAGGCACCTTCGGTCCCACCCACCCCTACGCCGACTGGCTCACGGCGTATGGCGATGAGACGTTCGCCGCGTCGTCGGCCGAGGCCGAGAGGATCGCGGATGCCGCTGCGCGAACGGCATCCCCCGCTACCCGCCGCGAGATGGCGACGGCGTACCACCGATCCATGACGCGGGAGCTGGCGTTCTTCGACGCGCCCCTGAAACGCACGAGAGGCGCCGGGGGCCTCGCGCACGAGACGTGATCCCCGGCACCTCAGGTGACGTCGCCCGAAAGGCTCAGCCGCTCTTGCGACGGAATTCCCGCTTGGTGACCGCTCCGTGCGTTCCCTGCACGGCGGAGTGGCCGTCGAGGTGCGCCTGACCCGAACGGTGCTGACCGTTCTTCTTCTCGAGCGCTTCTTTGAACTTGCGCTTCATGTCGTCGGATGCCGAGGCACCCGCGGTCTCGTCGGTACTCATGCCTCCACCCTAGGCATGTCCGCGGCGGGTGTCGCGGGGTCAGACGTGCCGAACGCGCTGCTGCAGACGCGTGCGGATGTCGAACAGCTCGGTGCCGCCGACCTCGCGACCCCCGGTGATCCCTCTGCGCAACAGGGTCGTGAGCGCACTGCGCGTGACCAGCGCCACGGGCGTTCCCCGCACTTTGCCGAGCTCGGTGATCGCGTCGAGCACCGCGTCGTCGGGCAGCACGACCATCGCCCCGCTGAAGCGCACACCGGCCGCGCGCGCGATCACGCGAGCGCGCGACACGAGCTCGGTCACGGGCGACCCGATCACGTTGGGGCCGGTGATCTCGCCCCGACGCACCCCCACGGGTCCGCCGAAATCCTCGCTCAGCAGGGCGTAGAGGCCACTCGGACCGAGGACGAGGTGATCGAGCTTCTGCTCCGGGTCGCGTCCGTCGCGATCGGCGAACACGTCGTGCCAGACGGTGTAGCCCATGCCCAACTCCGCGACGAGCCGGGCGGTCTCTTCCTCGGCGAGCGCGTCGGCGAGGATGTGGCGGATCTCGGGCGGGGCCGACCGCACGAGAGCGGGGTCGTAGGGGTCGGCGATGTCGGCGCCGCGCCCCACCCACTCGCGGATGAGTCCGAGATACCGCTCGCGACGCCACCCGCCGGGCTGGCCGTGCGAGCGTGCGCGCGGCCGCGTGTCGGCCGGACGGGAGGGAGCGGATGCCGGCACCCCACCGCCCCATTCGCCGGGAGCCGTCCCGCGACCCCGGTCGTAGGCGCTGCGCGCCTCGGGCGTACCCACGAGCTCCCAGGCACGCTGGACCTGGACGAACAGGGCGGCGTCGCCTCCGGTGTCGGGATGGGTCTCACGCAGACGCACACGGTAGGCGCGGCGCAGACCCTCGTCGTCGATGTCGGCCGCGACCCGGAGCACCTCGTATGCCGAGGACGACATGGGACTGTCGAACACGTGCGTTCATCCGTTCTGCCGCGAGGGCGCGGCGCCTCTCAGGCTAACCCGCCGCGGCTGAGTGCGGCCCGGACGGCGAGGTCAGGTCGCGGTCGTCGAAGCCTCGCGGGCACATCAGCGCGGTCACCACAGCGCTGTCACCAGAGCGCGGTCACCACAGCGCTTTCACCACAGCGCGGGCTCCGGCGCGTACGCGAACGCCTCGGCGACGCGCTCGGCAGGGAGGTCCTCGAGGCGCGCAGGAGACCACGACGGCGACCGGTCCTTGTCGACCACCTGGGCGCGGATCCCCTCGACCAGGTCGGGTTGCGTGAACGCGAACCACATGACCAGGCCGTATTCCTGTGCGAGGGCGGCGCGCAGCGAGGGCAGCTCGCGAGCGCGACGCACGGCCTCGAGCGTCACGGCGAGCGCGGTCGGCGCCGACGACGCCATCAGCTCGGCGGTTTCGCGCGCTTCGGGCTCGGGTCGCGCGCGCAGGCGATCCACGATGCCGGAAACGTCCGCGGCCGCGAAAGCGTCATCGACCCACTCCCGGGCGTCCTCGAGTCGCGACCGCTCCGGGGTCTCGTCGAACAGCAGCACGAGTTCGGTAGGACTCGACGGGTCGGCGCGGTTCTCGAGCGCCTCGTACAGCGCCTCGAGATGCGCCGTCGGCACCATGTGGTCGGCGAACCCGGCGTACACCGCGTCCGCGGCATCCATCGTCCCTCCCGTGAGGGCGAGGTATTCGCCGAGACGGCCGGGGGCCCGCCCCAGCAGCCACGACCCGCCCACGTCGGGGGTGAAGCCGATGCGGGTCTCGGGCATGGCGAGCGTCGAGCGCTCCGTCACGATGCGGATGGCCGCGTGACCGGCCAACCCGATCCCTCCGCCCATGCAGACGCCGTCGGCGATCGCGATGACGGGCTTGCGCGAGATCGCGATGCGATGATCGAGCGCGTACTCCTCGCGGAAGAAGGCGTGCACTTCGTCGACCCGACCCGCCGTGACCATCTCGTGCAGCGCCCGCACGTCGCCACCGGCACAGAAACCGCGCTCCCCCGCCCCGTCGAGGAGCACCACGTCGACGTCGGTGTCGCGCTCCCAGCGGTCGAGCGTCACGTTGAGAGCGCGGATCATCTCGAGGTCGAGGGCGTTGATGGCCCGCGGGCGATTCAGCGTCAGATGACCGAGGCCGCCACGGCCTCCGACCAGGACGCTGTCTGCGGCGGTGTCGCCGGCGCTGACGTCTTCGGTTCGCTGTGCGTGCACGGTGCCACGTTACACAGGCGGTTCGCCGCGCCCTCAGCTGTGGATAACTGTGTTTTCGCCCCCGGATCGGGGAAGATGGGAAGAACGCACGCAGAACGAAAGGTGCCGTATGCCCGACGGACAGGTGCTGGAGCTCGCCGGGCTCACCAAACGCTTCGGCTCGATCTCCGCCGTCGACGATCTCTCGGCCCGGATCGAACCCGGACAGGTCACCGGCTTCCTCGGTCCCAACGGCGCCGGCAAGACCACCTCGCTGCGCATGCTGCTGGGCCTCGTCCGCCCCACGTCGGGCACGGCGACGATCGGTGGCAAGCACTTCAGCGAGCTCGCGTCGCCGCTGCAGACGGTGGGCGCGGCCCTCGAGGCCTCGAGCTTCCACCCCGGGCGCTCGGCCGCGAACCACCTGAAGGTCTACGCCCGCGCGGCGGGCCTGCAGACCACGCGCGTCGACGAGGTCCTCGGCCTGGTCGGGCTCGCCGATGTCGCCAGTCGACGGGTCGGCGGCTTCTCGCTCGGCATACGCCAGCGTCTCGGACTCGCCACGGCGCTCCTCGGCGACCCGGGTGTCGTCGTGCTCGACGAGCCCTCGAACGGCCTCGACCCCGAAGGCATCCGGTGGATGCGCTCGCTCCTGCGGCACCTGGCCGAAGAGGGCCGCACGGTCCTCATCTCGTCGCACCTGCTCGCCGAGGTGCAGCAGACGGTCGACGCGCTGCTGATCATCTCGCGCGGCCGCCTCGTCTTCCAGGGCGGCATCGAAGACCTCGCCGACCCCGACGAATACGCCACCGTGGTCGACTCGCCCGATCGCGCGGGCCTGTCGCGCGTGCTCGACGAGCGCGACATCGAGTACCAGCTGCTGCGCAACGGCTTCACGATCCGCCACCACGATCCCGTCGAGATCGGCGGCCTCGCCGCGGGTGCCGGGATCGCCCTGTCGAACCTGCAGAGCAAGGGCGCGAGCCTCGAGGACATCTTCCTCGAACTGGTCAGCGGGGTGCGCGTGCACCAGAGCGCCGGTGCGGCCTCTCCGGCCGAACCCACCCCGGATGCCGAAACCCCGCCGTCCACCGCGGGCCTCGACGCCTTCCCGGCTCCCACCGGCGCACCGGCCCCCGCGGTGAGCCACGACGCGCTCTCCTCTGACGCACCCGGTCCCGACGAGGCGCGACCCTCGACCGCCCTCGTCGCGGTCATGACTCCGCCGCGCACGGTGCGCACCGCGCCAGAGGCCCCCGAGGCGGGCCCGCGGCAGTCGTACGCGGTCGCGTCGACCGGGGTGATCGACATCGTCTCGCCCGCCGGCCACGACGACCGGGCCGCGGACCGACCCGCCGATCAGCCCCTCGACCAGGAGGTGCCGCGATGAGCCTCGTCGCCGCCACGCGCTCGGAGTACACCAAGCAGTTCACCACCGTCGGCTGGTGGGTGCTCGCGATCGTCCTGGTCGCCTACGTCGGCTTCACCGCCGCCGCCCTCGCCTTCGTGTTCGGCGGCGTCGCCTCCGGCGAGCTCACCGGAGCGAACGGCCCCGCGATGTCGAGTGAGGGTGTTCCGGCCCTCGTCTACAGCTCCGCGACGGCGGTCGGCTACGTCTTCCCGTTGCTCATCGGCACCCTCATGGTCACCACGGAGTTCCGTCACAAGACGCTGACACCGACCTTCCTCTCGACTCCCCGTCGCGGTGTCGTCCTCGTGGGAAAGTTCATCGTCGGCATCGTGGTCGGCCTGCTCTACGGCATCCTGGGCTCGATCGCCGCGGTCGCCGCCGGCGCGGGCGTGCTGAGCGTCTTCGGCATCGACTCGGAGCTCGGGCAATCCGACACCTGGGTCCTCATCGGACGCATGCTGCTCGCCTTCGCCCTGTGGGCCCTCGTCGGCATCGGGGTCGGAACGGTCGTCCGCAACCAGGTCGCCGCGATCGTCATCGTGCTCGCCGTCACGCTGTTCATCGAACCGATCGTCCGCACCATCGGTGGCCTCGTCGAGGGGTTCGGCGACGTGGTCAAGTGGTTCCCCAGCGCCGCGAGCGACGCGCTGGTGGGGCAGACGATCTTCGGCACCATGGGCACCGGCAACAACAGTTCACTCGAGTGGTGGGCGGGCGGTCTCGTGCTGCTCGGGTACGCGGTCGTCTTCCTCGTCATCGGCCTTTTCACCACCTGGCGTCGCGACATCGACTGAGCGCGTCCGCTGCGCGCGGCGTCCGTGCATTTGGTCGCCCCGCCCGGTTCGGTGAGAATCAACCGTGCTCGATGGACCGGTGATCGCCGAGTGGCTCCCCGTCTCGGTGGCGGCCCTCGTGCTGCTGTTGATCGCCGCCGGGGTCGCCGGCTGGGTCGACGCCGTCGTCGGCGGGGGCGGTCTCATCCAGCTCCCCGCGCTCGTCATCGGCGTCCCGAAGGACGTCGCGACCCCGTTCATCCTCGGCACGAACAAGCTGTCATCGTTCTTTGGAACGCTGTCGGCCAGCTGGGTCTACCTGCGCAAGATCCGCGTGCAGCTCGTCCTGCTGATCCCCCTGGTGGCGGGGGCGTACGCGGGCTCCACGGTCGGCGCGGCGCTCTCGCGATTCGTCCCTCGTGAGGTGCTGACCCCGATCGTCCTCGTTGCGGTGATCGCCGTCGCGCTCTACACGCTGTTCAAGCCGCAGATGGGCCTGCACCACGAGCCGCGGCACGACAGGGCGACGGCCATCGCCTGGCGTGCAGCGGCGATCGGTCTCGCGGTCGGGTTCTACGACGGCATCCTGGGTCCGGGCACGGGCTCGTTCTTCGTCATCCTCATCGTGAGCGTGCTGGGCTACGGCTTCTTGCAAGCGAGCGTCAACGCCAAGATCGCCAACCTCACGACGAACCTCGCCGCTCTCGCGGTGTACGGGGTGCACGGCGAGATCCTTCTTGCGCTGGGGCTCGCGATGGCGGCCATGAACATCACCGGCGGCTTCATCGGCGCTCACATGGCGACGCGACGCGGCAGCGGGTTCGTGCGGATCGTGTTCCTCGTGACGCTGTCGATCCTGATCGTGAAGCTCGCGTGGGACACCGTGGTGCAGTTCACGTCCTAGACGGCGCCGGTCAGCTCACGATGTCGGCGACGTTCTCGGGCTCGGATGCCACGTCGAGGCGCAGCGCCTTGAGCAGAGCGACCCCGTGCTTCGTCGTCAGCACCAGACGCTCGAACTCCTCGTGACCGGAGAGGTCGATCACGACGCTCGGCTTGCGACCGCGGATGATGACGAAGTCGTTGCCTCCGGCGGACTTCCAGGTGCCCGCTCCGACGGCGACGGGGAGGTTGACACCGGGATTCGGAACGCCGCGGATCCACGTCCACGCGTCGTCGGTGAGCTGCACCCGTTCGATGTGCTCACGAGGGACGACGATGTTGCTCTTGCGGAAGGACAGCGCACGCTCGGTCGGCGAGAGCACGACCTCGAGCTGCGTCGAATCGAGCAGCAGGGTCACCATGTGTTCCATCCTGCCAGCGCCGAGCGCGGCCAACGGGCCTCTCACCTCACAGGACCGCAACGATCACCAGCCGTCCACCGTCGCGGCCCGGATGTCGGAGCCGCGGGATAGCCTTGACCAATGAGCACGGGCAGCGTTGCGCCGCGAGTCGCACCGGCCCGAGGCGCGTCGATCGACGATCTCCTGACCGCGATCGCGGCGGGGCACCGCCCCGACGTCGACGAGACCGAGGCGCTCCTGCACGCTCCGCTCCCCGCTCTCCTCCGCGTGGCCTCGGCGCTGCGCGACGAGGGTCTCGAGCGCGTCGGCCGGCCCCGTGTCATCACGTACTCGCGCAAGGTCTTCGTGCCGCTGACGACCCTCTGCCGCGACCGGTGCCATTACTGCGTCTTCGTCGACACCCCCGGCCAGCTCGCCCTGCTGCGAAAGCCCGCGTACATGAGCCCCGAGCAGGTGCTCTCCGTCGTGCGCCAGGGTCAGGCAATGGGGTGCAAAGAGGCGCTGCTGACCCTCGGCGACCGCCCCGAAGAGCGCTGGCCCGAGGCCCGCGCCTGGCTCGACGAGCACGGCTTCGCGTCGACGATCGACTACGTCGCGCACATCGCCCGGCTCATCACCGCCGAGACCGGCATGCTCGTGCACGCCAACCCCGGCGTCATGCACCCCGACGAGCTCGCCACCCTGCGCCCCGTCTCGCCGTCGATGGGCATGATGCTCGAGACCACCTCGCGTCGCCTTTACGAAGAGCCCGGCCAGGTGCACTTCGGCTCGCCCGACAAAGACCCCGCGCTGCGGCTGAAGGTCATCGACGACGCCGGGGCTGCCGGCATCCCGTTCACGACCGGCATCCTCGTCGGCATCGGCGAGACCGTGCGCGACCGCGCCGAATCGCTGGTCGCCCTGCGCGAGATCGACGACCGTCACGGCCACGTGCAAGAGGTCATCGTGCAGAACTTCCGCGCGAAGCCCCGCACAGCGATGCAGGGCGCTCCGGATGCCGACATGCACGAGTACCTGGCCGCGGTCGCCGTCGCACGACTCGTGTTCGGCGCCGACATGCGCATCCAGGTGCCGCCGAACCTGTCCGACCCGCGCGAGCTGGGGCTGCTCATCGAAGCGGGTATCGACGACTGGGGCGGCGTCTCGCCCCTGACAGCCGACCACGTCAATCCCGAGCGCCCGTGGCCGCAGATCGACGACCTCGCGGCGCACACAGCGACCCGCGGTTTCGTCCTGCGCGAGCGCCTCACCGCGCACCCCGAGTACGTCGGCGACGCCGCGCGCTGGATCGACCCCGCGCTGCACGCCCCCGTTCGGGCATTGGCAGATGCCACGGGGCTCGCGGCCGACGTCACGCCCTCGGCGGCACCGGCCTCGGCGGTGACGACCGGCGCACGTGCCGTCGACCCCGGCGTGAGGCGTCTGGCCGAGCGGGCGGCATCCTCCCCTCTCGACCTCGGCGACGACGACTGGGTCCGGCTGCTTCGCGCCACCGGTGCCGAGCTCGATGAGCTCACCGCCGCCGCCGATGATGCCCGCCGGTACACCGTCGGCGAGCCCGTCACCCTCGTGCAGAACCGCAACCTCACCTCGACCGGGTTCCGTCGCTCGGGGCGGGCGAGCGTGGGAGAGTTCGACCTCGACGACGCCGCCGAGATCGCCGCGGATGCCGCCGCGCTCGGTGCAACCGAGATCTGCATCCAGGGGGCGCTCCGTCCCGACGAAGACCCCTCGGGCTACCTCGACCTCGTGCGGGCGGTGAAGCGCGGGGCTCCCGGCATCCATCTGCACGCGTACCGACCGCTCGACGTGCGCGACCTCGCCGACCGCGGCGGATTCGGGCTCGACGGCGCGCTCACGACGATGCGCGAGGCCGGCGTCGACACCGTCCCCGGCACGGGCGTGAAGATCCTCAGCGAGCGGGTGCGCGCCCTCGTCGCCCCCGGCGACCTCGAGATCGATCGCTGGGTCGAGGGCATCACCGCGGCGCACCGCGCGGGCTTCCGCTCGACCTCCGTGCTGTTCTATGGGCACGTCGAGACCGCCGAAGAGCGCATCGCGCACCTGCGACGCCTGCGCGAGATCCAGGCCGAGACCCACGGCTTCGCCGAGTTCGTGCCGATCCCCCTGCCCGGCGGGGACGTGGCCCTGGTCGAGGGCCGCAGCCCGATCGACGAGCATCGCGCGATGGTCGCCGTGTCGCGCCTCGTGCTGTCGGGGAGCATCTCGCACGTGCAGATCCCGTGGACCCGCGTCGGACGCGACGCCGCGGCCGTGCTGCTGCGCTCGGGCGGCGACGACCTCGGCGGCACGCTCTACGACGGTCGGGTGCTGCCCGACACCGGCATCGAGCAGGGCCTCGAGCTGCCGATCGCTGCCGCCGAGCGCATCGCGCGGAGCCTCATGCGGCCGTTCCGGCTGCGGACCACCGACTACCGGGTCGCCGTCCCCGCGGCGGATCCCTCGGCGCCGTGGGTCGAGACCAGCGGCGGCACCCGCTTCACGATAGCGCGGCCCCGCGCATGATGATCATCGACACCGTCGTGGTCGGGGCCGGCTTCGCGGGCCTCGCGATGGTCGGAGCGTTGCGGCGAGCCGGCCGCGACGACGTGGTCGTGCTCGAGCGCGCGGCCGACGTCGGCGGCACCTGGCGCGACAACACCTACCCCGGGGTCGCGTGCGACGTGCCCGCGCACCTGTACAGCCTCGCCGCGCACCCCCACGCGGGCTGGTCGCGTACCTTCGCGCCCGGCGGCGAAATCCAGGACTACCTGCGAGACGTCGCCGCCCGCGAAGAGCTCGGCGACAAGCTGCGACTGCGCACCCCGATGCTGGGCGCCGCCTGGGACGCCCGGACGTCGGTGTGGCGCATCGACACCGGCGCCGGAGAGCTTCTCGCCCGCTCGCTCGTGCTCGCGTGCGGTCGTCTGACCGAGCCGTTCGTCCCCGCGGTCCCCGGGCTCGAGTCGTTCGCGGGACCGCTGTTCCACTCCGCGCGGTGGGACCACGACGTCGACCTCACCGGCAAAAGGGTCGCCGTCGTGGGCACCGGGGCGAGCGCCGTGCAGCTCGTGCCCGAGCTCGCGCGTCGTGCCGCCCACGTGACGCTCTTCCAGCGCACCCCGGCGTGGATCGTCCCCCGCGGCGGCGGCGACATCCCCGCCTCCGAGCGCGAACGCCTCGCCGACAACCCCGGTGCCCTCGCGCGCCTGCGGGCCGAGCTCTACGCCGAGGGCGAGCAACGCTTCGCCTCACGGTCGGGTGACGCCGCGGCATCCGCCGCCGCCCGCGACGCCGCCCTCGCCCACCTGCACGCGCAGGTCGCCGATCCGACGCTGCGCGCAGCGCTCACCCCCGACTACGCCTTCGGCTGCAAGCGCGTGCTGCTCTCCGACGCGTTCTATCCGGCGGTGGCGTCGGATGCCGTGACCCTCGAACCCACGCCCCTCGCCGCGGTCGACGGCTCGACCCTGACCGCCGCGAGCGGCGAACGGTACGAGGCCGACGTGCTCGTGCTCGCGACCGGCTTCGCCGCGGCCGAGCAGCCGTACGCCGACCTCGTGCGCGGCGACGACGAGACCCTCGCCGAGCACTGGGCCGAGGGTATGACCTCGTTCGGGTCGACGGTCGTCGCCGGCTTCCCCAACCTCTTCGTGCTCAACGGCCCCAACGCGAGCCTCGGCCACAACTCCGCCGTGCTCATGGCCGAAGAGCAGTCCGCGTACGTGGTGCGCGCCCTCGCCGAACGCGACCGCCGCCCCGAGCGGGTGCTGCGCGTCCGCCCCGAGGCCGAGGCGGCCTACACCGACGAGATCGATGCAGCCGCGGCATCCACCCCCTGGATGACCGGCGGATGCCGCAACTGGTACGTCGATTCCCGCTCGGGCAGGCTCACCCTGCTGTGGCCGGGCACCGTCCAAGCGTTCCGCGAGCGCCTCACCGGCGCCGACGGGTCGGAGTTCGAACCCGCGCACAGCCCCGTGCGCAGCTGACACTGGAGGAGTCACAGATGAGCGTTCCCCTGAGATTCGGCTACAAGGCCTCGAGCGAGCAGTTCGGGCCCAACGAGCTGCTCGACTTCGGCGTGCTGGCCGAGGAGGTCGGGTTCGACTCCGTCTTCCTCTCCGACCACCTGCAGCCGTGGATGCACGACGGCGGCCACGCCCCCAACGCCCTCCCCTGGCTCGGCGCGCTGGGTGCGCGCACCGAACGCGTGATCATCGGCACGAGCGTGCTCACCCCGACCTTCCGTTACCACCCCGGCGTGATCGCGCAGGTGTTCGCGACCCTCGGCGTGATGTACCCGGGCCGCGTCGTACTGGGCGTCGGCACCGGCGAGGCGCTCAACGAGGTGACCCTGGGGCTCGAGTGGCCCGAGCCGCCCGAGCGCTTCCAGCGCCTCAAAGAGGCCATCACGATCATCAACGAGCTCTGGGCCGGCGAGCGCGTCACCTACGAGGGCACCTACTACTCGGTCAAGGACGCCACGATCTACGACCGGCCCGAGCAGAAGGTGCCGATCTACATCGGCGCCTCGGGCCCCGCCGCCACGCGCCTGGCCGGCCGCATCGCCGAGGGCTACATCACGACGAGCGGCAAAGACCCCGAGCTCTACACCGACAAGCTGCTGCCCGCCCTCGACGACGGTCTGTCGAAGGCCGGGCGCTCACGCGACGACGTCGACACCCTCATGGAGGTGAAGGTGTCGTACCACCCCGACCACGACACCGCGATGGAGAAGACCCGCTTCTGGGCTCCCCTCGCGCTCACCGCCGAAGAGAAGATGAGCGTGCACGACCCGATCGAGATGCAGCGCCTCGCGAACGAGCTGCCGATCGAGCGCGCGGCCTCGCGCTTCATCGTCTCGACCGACCCCGACGAGCACGTCGAGCGCATCGCGCAGTACGTCGACCTCGGCTTCCGCCACCTCGTGTTCCACGACCCCGGACACGACCAGGAGGAGTTCCTGCGTATGTACGGCGACGAGATCCTGCCGCGCCTGCGCAAGCGCTTCGCCTGAGGCGGGGGAGGTGGCAGGGGTTGCACGTTTCGCGGCACCCCGCCACCCCCGCGCAGGAATGTCGGATGCCCGGCACACAATGGAGGCGATGAGCATTCCTGACACCTCCGGCTGGACGATCGTCGTGCCGGTCAAGCCCGCCGCGGTCGGCAAGACGCGTCTCACCGACGTGGGCACCGACCGCGAGACCCTCGCGCGCGCGATCGCGCTCGACACCATCGCCGCGGCGGCCGCAGCCGATCTGGTGTCGCGCGTCATCGTCGTGACCGACGACGAGGGCGTCCGCTCCGAGTTCCGCCGCTCGCGCACCGTCGAGGTCGTCACCGAGGGCGACACCCGCGGCCTCGACGCCGCCATCGCCCTCGGCGCCGAGGCGGCCGGTGTGGGCGCCCCGCGCGCCGCGCTGCTGGGCGACGTCCCGGCCCTGCGCCCCGCCGATCTCGACGCCGCGCTCGAGCTCGCGGCATCCGTCGAACGAGGTCTGGTCCCGGATGCCGAGGGCACCGGCTCCACGCTCATCACGGCCCGTGCCGGGGCGGTGTGGGTCTCGGCCTTCGGCCACGACTCCGCCGCGCGCCACCGTCTGCTCGGCTGCACCGACCTCGCCGTCGAGCGCGACTCGACGCTGCACCGCGACGTCGACACGGCGGCTCAGCTGTCCGAGGCCGTGGCGCTGGGCGTGGGCCCGCGGACGTCTGCGGTTCTGGCCGCGGCTGCGGCCTGACCGGGCCGGAGCCTCAGGCCTCGAGCGCCGCCTGCGCGATCGCGGCGGACGTCGCCTCGTCGCGCATCCACAGCGGAGCGACGACGGCGCGCAGGCCCGCGGCCTCGACCTCGGACGCCGACGCCGCATCCTCTTCGGCGAGCAACCACGCGTCGAGCACGCCGTCCGCCGACCGCGCGCCGTAGTGCCGGGCCACGGCCGCGGCGGAGGCCTCGACCCCGATCGCGGTCAGGCACACGTCGGCCATGCCCCGCACGACCCGCCCGCCGATGATCGGCGAGACGCCGACGACCTTCGCCGACGTCTGCCGCACGGCATCCCGAATACCGGGAACCGCCAGAATCGGACCGATCGACACGACGGGGTTCGACGGTGCGATCAGGACGACATCGGCCCCGGCGATGGCCTCGGCGACGCCCGGGGCGGGCACGGCATCCGCGATCCCGGGGTTCTCGAAGGCGCGGGGCGCGAGCTTCGCGCGGTGGCGCGTCCACCACTCCTGGAAGTGCAGGCGCCCACCGTCCTCGATCAGCACGTGGGTGTCGACCTCGCTGTCGGTCATGGGGAGCATCCGGATGCCGAGCGGCCACCGCTGCGCCATGCGTGCGAGAACCTGGGTCGGCGTGAGGCCGTCGCGCAGCCACCCCGTGCGGGCGAGGTGCGTGCCGAGGTCGAGGTCGCCGAGGGTGAACCACGGCCAGCCCGCGCCCCACGCCTGGAGTTCCTCGTTGACGCGCTCGGTGTCGCCGGCCCGACCCCAGCCGCGCTCGGTGTCGTTCACCCCCGCGAGGGCGTACGTGATCGAGTCGACGTCGGGCTGCAGCCGCACTCCCGAGAGCCACAGGTCGTCGCCCGTGTTGATGACGACGGTGGCCTCGGGAGCGTTCAGCCGGCGAAGGGCGGCACGGACCCCGAGGGTGAACTTCGCCCCCCCGACTCCACCGGCGAGCACGACGACACGGGGCTGCGAGAGAAGCATTGGTTCAGTCTTCCACCCGATGTGGAGTGCGCGCCGTCGCTGAGCCGCCTCGCCCGGCGGCGCCAGCACGAACGGCGCGAAAATGAAAGTTCTCACATCTTTGACCCAGGTCATGGACTCGAGGACTACCATCACCCGAGTGACAGACCTCTTCTCCTCTCGTGAAGCCGAGGCGGCTATCGCTCGGATCGAGCAGCAGGTGGCCGAAGCGCAGGTTCGGGCAGCTCAAGCGCAGCAGGTGCAGGCGGACATCGACGCGGTTCGCGCGTCGGCGACTTCTCCGCGTCGCGAGGTCACGGTGACCGTCGATGCGGCGGGACGTCTGGCCGGTATCCGCCTCGCCGACGCCGCGTACGAACTGCGTCCTGACGCGTTGGAGCAGCTGATCGTCGAGACCGCGGGGCGCGCTCAGGTGCTGGCGGGTGAGCAGGCGTTGGAGATCACGCGGGTCGCGTTCGGCGCCGATTCACCGATCGTCGGTCATCTCGCGGGTGAGCTCGATCGTGAGCCGCCGTCGCAGCCCATGGGTTTCCGGGTCTGACGCGCATGGCCGACCGTATCGCCGTCGACTCCGAACTGATCGGCTCGCACGCCTCGCGGCTGAGCGCCGTGGCATCCGACATCTCCGTCGCCCGTGACGCCGGGTCATCGGGCGGGTTGAATGCCGAGGCGTTCGGGGTGTTGTGTTCGTTCCTCGTGCCTCCGGCGACGATGGTGGCCGACGCCGCCCGGTCGTTGATCGGTGCCGCCGAAGACATGGTGCGCCGCTCAGCCACCGAGATCGTCGGGGTCGGAAGCGATATGGACGCCTACGAGCAGAAGGTCCTCGCATCGATCCGTGCGTTGGAGACGGGTCTGTGAGCAACGCGCTCGTCGCAGGTCCCATCGACACGGCGACCCCGTTCAGCGGGGCGGGACTTCTGGATTCGGGGACGCAGTTGGCATCCGCGATCGAATCCGGCAACTGGGTCGAAGGCGGCCTCGCGGCCTTCAGCACGGTCGTCGACACCGTCGCCACCGCCATCGACCCCCTCGGGTCGCTCATCGCCGCCGGCCTCGGCTGGCTGATCGATCACTTCGAGCCCATAAAAGGCTGGTTCAACGACCTGACCGGAGACGCCGGCGCCGTCGCCGGGTTCTCCCAGACCTGGACCAACGTCCAAAACCAGCTCAACAGCTCCGCCGACTACCTCGACCGTGTCGTCAGCGACCTCGACGACATGGCCGGCGAAGCCATCGACGCCTACCGCCGCTTCCAAACCGACGCCGCCGCCCACATCCGCGCCTCAGGCCAATGGGCCGGCGCCATGGCCACCGGCCTGCAGATCGCCTCGACCATCGTCCAGGTCGTCCACGACCTCGTCCGCGACATCCTCTCCCAGCTCGTCGGATCCGCCATCTCGTGGGCCACCGAAGCCGTCGTCACCGTCGGCATCGCCACCCCCTGGATCATCTCCCAGGTCTCCACCCGCGTCGCCAGCTGGACCGCGAAGATCAGCGGCAAGCTCACCGGCCTGCTGCGCTCGTGCGGCAAGCTCGGCGACCTTCTCACCGAGCTTCGGGCCCTGATGAGCAAGGGCGCTGGACTGCTCGGAAGCGTGCCGCGGCGTGCACCCCACGGTACCCCTCGCGCCGACGCCCCTTCCGCGCACCCGCATGAGCCGACCACCCCGCTTCCAGATCCACCTCCGGTCGCCCGGAACCCGTCGGATCACCTCGGGCCCTCGGAGGTGACGGATGCCACCCCAGGGCATTCGAACATCCCCGACTCGTACCAGCGATTCGGCGATCTCTCCGAGTCAGAATTCGTTGACAAATACTGGAACCCCGACAGCGTCAACTACGACAAATCGACCGGCGGATGGCGCTATCCGCCGGACGATGGCTTCGACCTATCGGCGGGGAAAACTCCGAAAGAAGTGAACCTCCCCGAGGGGTACGTCATGGATCGCTACGGCGAGCCCTACGGTCGGTACACCTCGCCCGCCGGTACACCGTTCCCAGAGCGTGCGATTCCGCCCGACTCAGTGGGGCAGCCCTACTTCCAATACCGTGTGACCAAACCCTTCGACGAAGAATCCGGGATGCCGCGCGCCGGCGAAATCGCCCCTTGGTTCGAACAACCCGGTGGGGGCGTCCAGTACCACCTTCCCAAGCCTGTTCAATGGCTTGAGGAACACGGGTACCTCACGAAAGTCGAGAACTGAGCATGCAAGACCTGACCTTCGAGCAGCTGTGTGGTGTGCTCCGTGAGGAGTTCGGCTCCGCCCGCGTCTCGAGTCCCCAGCACCCACGGGTGGGCGACGGCGATCCCGTGACGGGCGACCTCATCCTTCGCGAGGACGGGCCGTCCGTGTTCGTCGTGGGTGCGCAAGATCGAGGACAGTGGTCGGAACTCGCGCAATTCCCCTCCGAATCCGAGGCGTGCGCTTTCATCCTCGATCAAGTGCGAAAGAATCACCGTCCAGGGGTTCACCTGACTCCTGCGGAGAAGGCAGAATCCGAACGCATCACTCGCGACTTCGACGAAGAGTTGCGGCGCACTCTGGGACTCTGACGGAGGCGCTGGAATCGACGCGAGAGGCGTTCTCTCGTATCGACTCCCTCTCGTGTCGGCTAAGCCCACCCAGCGGATCGAGGAAACTTCTGATGGCCTCAGTGCTCGAGACAGCAATCGCCCGAGCGCGATCGGGCCAGCTCACCATGCAGTCGGTGCTCTGGACGTTCGCGGCGAGCACGCTCTCCGTTCCGAGCGGGGCGGATCCGGGAGAGACGTTCACGGACTTCCAGCCCGTGCTGTTCCCGAAACACGACCACTCGATGATGGCCGTCTTCACATCCCCTCACGAGGCCGAGCGCGTCGCCCACCTTGCGCCGTTCGTCGTCGCCATGTCGGGGAGCCAGCTGCTGCTGCAGTCCCCGGCCACGCAGGGTCTCGTCGTCAACCCCAGTTCAAACCTCGGGTTCGATATCGAGCCGGCGGGCATTGCGAAGTTCCGAACCGAACTGGTGCCGTGAACGAACGGGACGGAATGGCACCGGGTCTGACACCCGAAGAGCAAGAGAAGACGATGCAGAATCTCAAGCAGATTATGCGCCGGCAGGCCTCCGGGCAATACCGCGATCGCCCCGCGATCCCTGGGAAGGCGGAGTCTATGCTCCCCGGGATTTTTCGGGTGAAGAGCGCTGAGGGGGATCCCGTACCCTTCCCGGATGGATTCTCCGACGACGTCGAGCCCTCGAGCGGTGGGGACCGCGCACGTCGACTCGGAACTGCCGAGCGTTCTGGGACGGTGACGACGGAGGATCTCGACGAAATAGCTCCCGGGCTGTCCGCTGAGGATCGAGCGAAATCTCAAGCCGCCATGGACAACCTGCGCCGTCGCCAGGCGGAAGGTGACTACAGGCGTCGGCCGAGCATTCCAGAAAAAGCCGACAGCATGCTTCCGGGCATCGTCGTCACGCGACGGGCGCCCGGTCCCGCCGAACCCGCCAGAGCGAGGGTCATGGATTACGAGCATCTGCAGTCACGCATCCGGGAGAGAGTCGGACCCGAGACGGTTCCCTACATCGTCTCGATGGCGCGCGACGGACGCCCCATTCCCACGGTTCTCTGCCTCGTGCAGCACCCCGATGGCACGGTGACTGTCACACGTGGCGACCTCCGAACCATCGCAAGCCCTGTCCTGGATGCAACCGGCCAGGACATGCGATTCGCGGATGAGCAAGAGGCGTGTGCCTGGGCATGGTCGGACCTGGAGCCGGAACTGGGCGAAACGCCCTCCTCCTCCGCCGCGGACGAACGGAAGGCGCTGCCGAGCGGCGACCGACAGCGTGCGCGGATGGAGCAGCGACTTCGCGAGTGGAAGTCCGCCGACGAAGGGACGGCGAGTTGAAGTTGCCCGCGCGCACGGCCAGGCAGTCATGATGCGCCCGTTCTTCTCCCACGGACGTGACCCCGTGGAGTCGAGACCCCTCGGGTGCCCCGCGTGCCTCGACCTGGCGATGCGCGAGGCTCAGCCCACCTTCCTCGTCGCGACGTCACCCGACGATTTCCTCTACCGCTGCGATTATTGCCAGACCTGGTGGACAGGCAACAGCAGGTTCAACAACCCCGCTACGGCCGTTGACGCGCAGGCGCGTTTCCCCGAGCAGCGAATAACGTCCTCGCCAGCGGTCGACGATGCGCAGCTGAGTGAGGCGATCGTGCTCTTCACCGGTTGGGGCGCAACGCCGGAACCGGTCGACGACATCACCCGTGTCGAGGCTCGGTTCCCGAAGGCGTTTCCCGCCATCGAGCCTGTACTGGCCGCTTTCGTCCGTGGGTCCGCGTCGCTCGTGTTCCACGAGGTCGCGCCCGCCGACGATGGGCTTCTCGGTCGCGTCCGGGCACGTCTCGGGCTGATCATGCCGCGTCTTTCCGATGACGCGCTGGACGCTCTCACGTGGCGCTGGCCCTTCGTGGTGCCGCAAACCTCCCCGTTCTAGACCGCTCGCAAGGACCCATGACCCTCGACACCGCCCTCACCGCCTACATCTGGGCCGGCGGCTCCGCCGTCCCCGGCCGGCATCCCGAGGCCGTCCCCGATCGAGCCCTTCGCACGCGCGTCGAGGGCCTGATCGAACGGATGGATGCCATCACCCCCGGCGACGACGCGACAGACCTGGCCGCGTGGGCCGACCGCTCCGTCCGCGCGCTCGTGGCCCAGCGCGATGACATCGGCGAAGCCGGCTTCCGGGCACTCTCCGCTCTCCTCAGCTGGACGTGGCGCTGATCTCAGAGCTGACCACGCGGGCACGGCTGCCAGGTCGCGCGACGGCGCCGAGGTGCCATCGACGTCGGCCACCACGCCACGAGTCTCGAGAACAGCCGCGAGAAGGTGGACGGCGCGGGGCGTGCGGGGAGCATGACTCCAGCCTTCCGGCCGCACCTGGCCCGCGCATCATCGCAAAGGACGAAACGTATCCTCCCTGAGGATGATCCCCGCTACTGCGCGAGCAGCGTCGGATCCAGCGCCTCAGCGGCCGCCTTCGCCGCGACCGGCAGCGCCTCGAGCACGCGATCGAGGGCGACGTCGTCGTGGGCGGCGGTGAGGAACCAGGCCTCGAAGACGCTCGGGGGCAGCGAGACACCGGCATCCAGCATCGCGTGGAAGAACGGGGCGTACCGGTACGAGTGCTGCGTGAGGGCCGTCGCGTAGTCGAGGGGCACCTCGGGCAGGAACGCGACACCGAACAGCGAGCCGGCGCGCGGCACGGCGTGCACGACGCCCTCGGCCGTGAGCGCAGCGTCCAGCGCCTCCGACACCTGAGCGGCCGCGGCGTCGACAGCCGCGTACACCTCGGGAGTCGCGAGCCGCAGCGTCGCGAGACCCGCGGCCACAGACAGCGGGTTCCCCGACAGCGTGCCCGCCTGGTACACGGGGCCGAGGGGCGCGAGGTGGTCCATGATCTCGGCGCGACCGGCGAGGGCCGCCAGCGGCATACCGCCGCCGATGACCTTGCCGTAGGTGAGGATGTCGGGCAGGTAGCGCTCGCCCTGCGACGCCTGCAGGCCCCAGAAACCGGCGGGGTGCACGCGGAATCCGGTCAGCACCTCGTCCATGATCAGCAGAGCGCCGTGGCTGTGCGCGATGTCGGCCAGCGCCGCGTTGAAGCCGGGGAGCGGCGGAACGACGCCCATGTTCGCGGATGCCGCCTCGACGATGATCGCGGCGATGTTCTCGCCGTGCACCTCGAACACCTCGCGCACCGCGTCGAGGTCGTTGTAGGGCAGCACGAGCGTCTGCGCGGCGATCGGCGCGGGAACACCGGCCGACCCGGGCAGGGCGAGGGTCGCAACCCCCGACCCCGCGGCGGCCAGCAGGCCGTCGGAGTGACCGTGGTAGTGCCCGGCGAACTTGATCAGCAGGTCGCGACCGGTCACGCCGCGCGCGAGACGGATCGCCGTCATCGTCGCCTCGGTGCCGGTCGACACCAGACGCACCTTCTCGATCGGCTTCAGATCACCGACCTGCACGCGCTGCGCGACGAGATCGGCCAGCTCGACCTCAGCCCCCGTCGGAGCACCGAAGGACAGACCTCGGGATGCCGCGGACTGCACCGCCCCGACCACCTCGGGGTGCGCGTGACCGAGCAGGGCCGGACCCCACGAGGCGACGAGGTCGACGTACTCGCGACCCGCGGCATCCGTGATCCGCGGGCCGGAGGCCGACTGCACGAACCTCGGCGTGCCGCCCACGGAGCCGTACGCGCGCACGGGCGAGTTCACGCCGCCCGGGATGACGTCCTTGGCGCGGGCGAACCACTGGTCGTTGAGATCGGTCATGGCATCCATTCTTCCGGGCGCCCCTGTGTGAGGGGTCGAAAAGTGTCGCGTCGGCGCCGCCTGGGCGACAGAAACTGACCCCTCACGCGGGAGAGAGGCGGGGAGGCTCAGAGCTCGGCGCGGAGCCAGCGGGCGGCCTCGACCGCCCAGTAGGTCAGGATCGCGTCGGCGCCGGCGCGACGGATGCCGAGCAGGCTCTCCATGATCGCGCCGCGGCGATCGATCCAGCCGTGGGCCGCAGCGGCCTCGACCATCGCGTACTCGCCCGACACCTGGTAGGCCCACACGGGCACGTCGACCGAGGCCTTCACGTCGGCGAGCACGTCGAGGTACGGCAGCGCGGGCTTGACCATGACGACGTCGGCGCCCTCTTCGACGTCGAGCAGCGCTTCGCGCACGCCCTCGCGGCCGTTGCCGGGGTCGAGCTGGTACGAACGGCGATCGCCCTTCAGCTGCGAATCGACCGCCTCGCGGAACGGGCCGTAGAAGGCCCCCGCGTACTTGGCCGAGTAGGCGAGGATCAGCGTGTCGGTGAAGCCTTCGGCATCGAGCGCCTCGCGCACCGCGCCGACCTGGCCGTCCATCATCCCCGACAGCCCCAGCATCGCCGAGCCCGCACGCGCCTGCGCGAGACCCATCGCGGTGTAGCGCTCGAGGGTCGCGTCGTTGTCGACGGCCCCGTCTTCGCGCAGCACGCCGCAGTGTCCGTGATCGGTGAACTCGTCGAGGCACAGGTCGGTCTGCACGACCACCGCATCACCGACCTCGGCCACCACGGCCTCGGTGGCGCGGTTCAGGATGCCGTTCGGGTCGTCGGCGCCGGAGCCCACCGCGTCGCGCACCTCGGGCACGCCGAAGAGCATGACTCCGCCGATGCGCTGCTCGGCGGCCTCGGCCACCGCGCGGCGGAGGGAGTCCATCGAGTGCTGCACGATGCCCGGCATCGAACCGATCGGGCTCGGCTCGGTGATGCCCTCGCGCACGAACATCGGCAGCACGAGCTGCGAGGGCACGAGGTGGGTCTCGCGAGCGAGACGACGGACGGCGGGGGTGCGGCGCAGGCGCCGCGGGCGGTGCTCGGGAAAGCTCATGAGGTCGATTCGTCGGAGTGCAGGGGGAAGCGGGCGACGGCTTCGATGAGGGAGTCGACGGTCTGGGTCTCGGCCACCACGTCGACGCTCAGACCGGCGCGCTTGGCGTCTTTGGCGGTGCGGGGGCCGATGGCGGCGATGACGGTGGATGCCGGGATCTCGGGGAACTGATCAACGACCTGCTCCGCGACCGAACCGCTGGTGACGAGGATGGCGTTGATACGGCCCGAGTTGACGTCGGCCGCGATCTTCTCGGTCACCGGCACGCCCACCGTGCGGTAGGCGACGACGCTGCGGACGTCGTGGCCGGCCTCGATGAGCAGTCGCGTCAGCACGGGCTTGGCGATCTCGCTGCGCAGGGTCAGCACCTTGCGCGGCTCGGTCTCGATCGCGATCATCTGCTCGGCCATGCCCTGAGCGGAGTTGTCTCGCTCGGGAACGAGGTCGACGTGGTAGCCGACGGCCTGCATTGCGGCCGCAGTCGTCTCGCCGACCACGGCGACCTTCGTCTCGGCGGGGATGACCGCTTTGTAGGCATAGAGGACGTCGACCGTGGTGGCGCTCGTGAGCGTCAGCCAGTTGAAGGCACCGGCTGCCAGGTCGGCGAGAGCCTGGTCGAGCGTCGCCTGGTCGTTCGTCGGCGCGAAGTTGATCAGCGGCGCGATGACGGGAACCGCTCCGAGCTGTCGAAGACTCGCCGCGACGCCGTCGCCCCAGGGACCGCCTCGGGGAACGAGGACGCGTCGACCGGCAAGCGGTTTCGGCACGCTGCCCGTGGAGGGGTTCGGCGTGTGCTGGTGGCCTTCGTTCATGTGGTCGACTCTCGTGGTACCAGGTCGGCCGCCCCGCGTTCGAGCAACCGACGCGCGGCTTCTTGGCCCGCTCGCGTCGCTCGCGCGATCGGCCCCCCGTCGTCGGCAGCATCTGCTCCATTGCCACTGCCCGTAGTGTCCCCACCATACCCCGGGTCGAGACGCACCGTCCGGTCGATACCGATCCGTTGCGTTCCATCGAGCGCGTACACCACGGCCCGCAGGCGGAGGTCGCCCTCCGCGAGCGAAGCGTGGGTGCCGACGGGCGCGCTGCACCCGGCATCGAGGGCCGACAGCACGGTACGCTCCGCGGTGATGGCCACGCGGGTGCGTTCGTCGTCGAGCTCGGCGAGGGCCGCGTAGGTGTCCGGGTCGATGTCGTCGCGCGTCTCCACCGCGAGCGCCCCCTGCCCCGGAGCGGTCGGCCACTCCGCGAGACCGAGCTCTTCGGCGAGGAGTCCACCCAGATCGCCTCCAAGCCGCGAGATTCCCGCGGCCGCGAGGATCACGGCATCCAACTCGCCCTCGCGCACCCGGGCGAGACGCGAGTCGACGTTGCCGCGGATGTCGCGGATGTCGAGGCGCGGGTTGTGGCGCAGTGCCTGAGCGATGCGACGCGGCGAGCCGGTGCCGACCCGCGATCCCGGGGCGAGCGATCCCAGGGCGACACCCTCGCGCGTCACGACGACGTCGCGCGCGTCTTCGCGAGAGGGCGTCGCAGCGATCACCAAGCCGTCGGGCTGCTGCGTCGGCAGGTCTTTGAGCGAGTGCACGAGGAAGTCGCAGCGGTCCGCCATGAGCGCCTCGCGCAGCCCGTTCGCGAAGACTCCGCGCCCGCCCAGCTGCGACAGCGAGGCGCGGTTGACGTCGCCCTCCGAGACGATCGGCACCAGCTCGACGGAACGACCGGATGCCGCGGACACGGCGTCGGCGACCATCTGCGACTGGGTCATCGCCAGGGTGCTGCGGCGAGTGCCGAGGCGCAGAGGCGCACTCACTGAAGGATCTCGGGGATCTCGTCGAGCGTGACCAGCCGGCCGGTGTAGAACGGCACCTCTTCACGCACGTGGCGGCGAGCCTCGGTGTAGCGGAGGTCGCGCATCATGTCGACGAGGTCGGTCAGGACGTCGGCCTCCATGGGCAGGAGCCACTCGTAGTCGCCGAGGGCGAACGAGGCGACCGTGTTGGCGATGACGCCCTTGTACGCGGAGCCCTTCTTGCCGTGCTCGATGAGCATCTCGCGACGCTCGGCCTCGGGCAGGAGGTACCACTCGTAACTGCGCACGAAGGGATACAGGCACAACCACTGCTGGGCCTCGATGCCGCGGAGGAATCCGGGCACGTGCGAGCGGTTGAACTCCGCGTCGCGGTGCACACCCATGGCGTTCCACGTGGGCAGGAGGTTCTTCAGCAGGTCGGTGCGACGCAGGCGTCGCAGGTCGCGCTGCAGGGCCTGGGGGTCTTCGCCGTGGAGCCAGACCATGAGGTCGGCGTCGGCGCGCAGACCACTGACGTCGTAGAAGCCGCGGACGGTCACACCGTCGGCCTCGACGAGCGAGACGAGGTCGGCGAGTTCGGTCGCGTCGGCGGCGGTGACCGGGTTCTCGGGATCGCGGCGGAAAACCGCCCACAGCGTGTACACGGAGGAGGAGCTGTCGTCGGACATGCGTCCAGTCTCGTCCGGTCGGGGCGGCGGTCCAAACCGGTTGACTCGCCGGCGAACCACCGACAGGTGCGCCGGCCGCTCACCCATTGGTACTGTGCGTCGACGGCGTCGGGGCACGCCGCCCGAAAGGCGCACCGATGTGGCTGTACGACCTCCCCATGTACCTGGGGCTGCCGCTGTTCATCATCCTGGTCGTGGGGGGCTCGTGCGCGATCCTCTTGGCGCTGCGGAGATGGGTGCGCAGAGCGGCGCCGCGCGGTGAGGAGTGGGACCGCGTCCTCAGCTACGCGGTCGGTGTGTACGGGGTCTTCTACGGCGTGACCCTCGCCCTCATCGCCGCAGCGGCCTACGGCAACTTCACCGAGGTCGACGGCGTCGTGCTCGAGGAGTCGTCGTCGCTCGCCTCGCTGTACCGCACGGCCGCGCTCCTTCCGGACCCGCAGGGGGACGAACTGCAGGCGCAGATCACGCAGTACGCCCGCAACGTCATCGACCTGGACTGGCCAGAGCAGCGTCGTCTCGAGATCCCCGCGGAGACGGATGCCAACATCTCCGCCATGCAACGCGCGATCGGCGCCGTCCAGCCGACGACGGCCGCCGAGACGCTCTACGTGCAGCAGTCGCTCGACCAGTTCCAGCTCCTGGTGGAGAACCGCCGCGACCGCATCGCCCTGACCCACCTCGCGCTGCCGAGTGTGCTCTGGATCGTGCTGGGCGTGGGTGCCGTGCTGAATGCCATCCTCATCGGACTGATCGAAGTGCGGAACCTCCGCGTTCACCTGCTGATGTCGAGCATGCTCGCGTTGTTCGTTGCTCTGCTGCTGTACGCCATCGCCGGCTTCGACCATGCGTACGCCGGGCCGATCGCCGTCACGCCGGAATACTTCGAGGACCTGCTGCGCGGGCTGTTCGCGAACGAGCCCTAGGCCGCGCGCCGACCGGTCCCGAGCGGATCCGAGGTCGTCGGGGCCGGTTCGGGAACGACGAAGCGACCCACCCCCGGAGGAGGCGGGCCGCTTCGCGAAGTCTCAGCGCGTATAGGCGCGGACGATGCCCCAGACGGCGAGACCGACGAGCGCTGCGACGCCGGCGACCGCGGCCGCGGCCGCGCCGGGGTTCTGCTGAGCCTTGGCGCGCACCTCGTTCACGGTGCGGTCGACAGCCTCGCTGGCTCGACGGGGCACGTTCGCCTTGACTTCGATCGCGGCCAGGGCGGCCTTGAGCTCGGCGCGCGCCGACTGCACCGGGTCGGTGATCCCCAGGGGAACCGCGGTGCGGGGGACGGGGACGGGGCGATCAATACTCATCGCGGGCCTCCTTCACGATGCGGACGTCTTCGGAGATGGCCTTGCCCGGGTTCTCGCGGTTCGAGAGCTTCTTGAAGCGCAGGTACCCCAGCAGGGCCAGGATCGCGGTGATGACGATCATCACGCCGAAGACGACGAGCGCGGACAGCCACACGGGCCACCACGACGAGAGCCCCGCGATGACGAAGGCGAAGAAGACGGGGATGGCCCAGAACACGACGATCAGGGCACCGACGAACCACCCGGCGCCGATCCCGGCGTCCTTGGCGGTGCGCTGCGCCCACGCTTTCGCCCCGTTGATCTCGGCGACGACGAGGTTGCGCACCAACTCGGGGATGTCGCCGATGAGGGTGAACAGGCTGTCGTCGGAACGATCGCGGAATCCGCGCGGAGTGGTCATGCGTCAGCTCCCGGACGAGGTGGAGCCGCTCTTGGCCGCACGCGCCCGCGTGGTTGCCGACTTCTCCGCCTGCGTGGCGTCGTCGACGGAGTCCTCGACGGCGTCAGCGACCTCGTGAGCCGACTGCTTGGCGGCGCGTCCGGCGCGCTCAGCGCGCTCCTGCACGGTACCCGAGCCGCTTGCGGCACCGGTGACCGACTTCGCGCCCTTCCACACCACGCCGGGAACGGACTTCAGGGCCGAGACGCCGAAGGCCTTGACTTTCTCGACCTGTCCCTGGACGACGGGTTGGTCCCAGACCTTCGCGGCCTGAGTCTTGATCTGCTCGTACCGGTCGCGGCCTGCCCGTGCGCCGAGCACGTAGCCCGCCACGAGTCCGACGACGAGTGCTGCTTTGCCCCTCATGGGGTCTCCTCACGCTCGAACGAGTGCTGGTCGAGTCTCACAGTAGTCATGTATGCCGCGCTCGGCATCCACCCTTGACAGTCGGGCGGACGTGGTCGACAGAGTGGCGGTCAGCTCGTCCAGAGGGCGGCGCTGCGCACACGATCGGCCTCATCGCGGGCGTCGGGGATGACCTGGGCGAGGCCCGTACCCGAGATCCACGCGCCGGTCGCCCCGAGTCCCGGTACCGCGCGCACGGCACCGCGCGCGGCGTCGGTCTCGGCCGCCCGCCCGATGGTCGCCGCGGGCTGCGACTGCACGTACCGCACGCGATGCGCGTCCCGGAGGGCGGATGCCGACAGCTCGACGCCGAGCATCGCGGAGGCCTCCGAGAGGGCCAGGGCGGCAGCCGCGTCGTCGTCGAGAGCGGCGGTCGCGGGCTCTTCGCCCTGAGCACCGAAAGAGACGCGCACCACGTGGACGCCGGGCTCGGCGGCATCCCGAACCCAGTCCCACTTCGCGGTGGAGTGCGTGAGGGCCTTCGCGACGTGGCTGCCGGGAACGGTGAGGACGCCGGTTCCGCGCGGAGCCCGGTCGAGAGCGGGGGCGTGCACCACGAGGGTCACGACCTCGACCACCGGGGCGACCGGATCGCCCACCTCGAGGCCGGGGACCACGGGCGCGAGCAGTTCGCGGGCGGGCCCCTCGGGCAGGGCGACGATCACGGCGCGCGCCGAGAGCGGTTCGTCGTCGGCCGAGGTGGTCACCATCCAGCCGTCGTCGGCCTTCTCGAGAGCCCGGGCGACGACGCCCGTGCGCAACTCCACGCCGCTCTCGCGCAGGGCGGCGACGAGAGCGTCGACGAGGCGGGACATCCCGCCGGCGATGCCCTCGACCGCGCCCCCGGGGGCCGGAGTCTTCGAGGCCGCGCCGGACACGACGGGGACGTCCGATGCGGGCGCGTCCGCGGGGCGCGCGGCCGCCCGGCTCGCGCGCAGGTCCGCGACGGCACCCGTGAGCGAGCCCGTCCGCGTCAGAGCCGCGTTCAGACCGGGAGCCGCGAGGTCGATGTCGATGTCGTCGGGGCGGGCCGAGTAGACCCCGCTCGTGACCGGTGCGACCAGCCGGTCGAGCACACGCGCGCCCAGCCGCGACCGTACGAGCTTTCCGAGGCTGCGCGCGTGACCGATCGTGAGCGGCGGCCGGAGGCGGTCCAGGTACGCGCGCCACGCGCCCGACCAGCCGATGACGCGTCGCACGTCGGGAGCGAAGGGATTGTCCGGGATGCCGAGCACCCCGCCCTTCGGCAGCGGCGCCGCCCCGACTCCCGGGACACCCGCAACCCACGCCCCGGCCGGGTTGGGGGAGACGATGTCGTCGGCGAGGCCGAGCTCGTCGAGGAGTCGGCGCACGATTCCGCCGCGCGTCGCGAAGCTCTCGGCGCCGACGTCGAGGGCCATTCCGCCGACCTCGGCGGTCCGCAGCACTCCGCCGAACACCTCGGAGGCCTCGAGGACCGTGACCTGCAGACCGACCTTCGCGCATTCGCGCGCCGCGACCAGACCCGAGATCCCGCCGCCGACGACGATCACCCGCGTCTCGTGCGCGTGACGCACGAGACGATCGAGGGGCTCGCTCACGCGTCCTCCCCGTGGGCGCGGGCGACGATGCGGGTGAGCACATCGGGGTCGGTGTCGGGCGGCACGCCGTGCCCGAGGTTGAGGATGTGGGCGCGGGCCGCGCGACCGCGGGCGAGGACGTCGTCGACGTGAGCGGCCAGGACCGGCCACGGAGCACCAAGCAGCGCGGGGTCGAGGTTTCCCTGCAGCGTCACGTCGGGGCCGACGATCGCCGCGGCCTCGTCGAGCGGCATGCGCCAGTCGACCCCCACCGCGTCGGCGAGGCCATCCAGGCGCATGTCGTCGAGGAAGGCGCCCGTGCCCACGCCGAAGTGGATGCGGGGGACCTCGATCCCCTCGAGTGCGGCGTGAGAATGCGGGGCGATGAACTCGCGGAACGTGGCGGGTGAGAGCGACCCCGCCCACGAGTCGAACAGCTGCACGGCCTGGGCTCCGCCCGCGATCTGCGCGTCGAGGAACGCGCGCGACACCTTCGACAACCACCCGGCCAGACGGTGCCAGGACTCCGGGTCGGCATGCATCATGCCGCGCGCGCGCAGGTGCTCCTTGCTCGGCCCGCCCTCGACCAGGTAGGCGGCGAGGGTGAAGGGCGCTCCGGCGAAACCGATGAGGGGAACGGCCTCGTCGAGCTCGGCGGTCACGCGGCGGGCGGCCTCGCGCACGGGCTCCGCCGCCGCGGCGACGTCGTCGGGGTCGACCGCGGTGATCCGCGCCACGTCGTCGGCGGTGCGGACGGGGTCCGCGAAGACCGGGCCACGGCCGGGCTCGATCACGACGTCGACGCCGGCGAGACGCAACGGCACGACGATGTCGCTGAAGAAGATCGCGGCATCCACCCTGTGACGGCGGATCGGCTGGAGGGTGATCTCCGCCGCGAGGTCGGGGGTCAGGCACGCGTCGAGCATGCGCGTGCCCACGCGCAACTCCCGATACTCGGGCAGGGAGCGCCCGGCCTGCCGCATGAACCACACCGGCTGCCGCTCGGGACGATCGCCACGGAGGGCACGGAGCAGGGGCGCGTCGAGGGAGGCCATGGCATCCATCCTCCCACCCGCCCCGCGGGAGCACGTGGGATGCCTTGATGTCGAGAGGCCACCCGGAATACCCCGAGGAACCCGGGCGTAGAATATCGACGTGCTGCTGTGCGTCAGCGCGAGTCACAAGACCGCGTCCTTCGATCTCCTCGAGCGGCTCAGCGTACCCGCGACACCCGTCGCCCCTCTGATCGCCGAGCACGACGAGTGCGTCCAGGGCGCCGTCGTGGTGGCGACCTGCAACCGCTTCGAGGCCTACGTCGACATGGACGAGCCCGTCACCGCGGCCGTCGCCCTCGGCATCGAGGCCACCCTCGCGGCCATCGAGTCCGCGACCGGCGTCCCGGCCAGCGAGCTCGAGGGCTCGTACACCGTCCTCGGCGGCAGCGATGTGGCCGAGCACCTGTTCTCGGTGGCATCCGGTCTCGAATCCGTCGTCGTCGGAGAGGGCGAGATCGCCGGTCAGGTGCGCCGCGCGCTCAACGAGTCGCGCCAGCTCGGCACCACCTCGGCCGAACTCGAGCGCCTCTTCCAGCGGGCCTCCGAAGCGCAGCGCGGCGTCAAGAACTCCACCGCGATCGGCCGCGCCGGACGCTCGCTCGTGCGCCTCGGTCTCGAGCTCGCCGACAGCCGCATCGCCGACTGGTCGACCCAGCGGGTGCTGCTCGTCGGCACGGGCGCCTACGCCGCGGCCACGGTTGCGGCCCTCCGCGACCAGGGCGCCGAAGACATCTCGGTGTACTCGCCCTCGGGCCGGGCCGCGAAGTTCTCGGCCAAACACGGTCTGCGCGCGATCTCGGCCGAGACCTTCCCGAGCGTCGTCGCCCACTCCGACCTCGTGATCACCTGCACCACCAGCGAGAACCACGTCCTCAGCGCGGCGACCTTCGCCGCGGGTCGCGGGGCGTTCGAGGCCGCCGTCGACGAGGCCGCGGGCGTCTGCCCCGTCGACCACACCGCGCGTCGCCTCGTGATCGACCTGGGTCTGCCCCGCAACGTCGACCCCGACGTCGCCACGGTTCCCGGCGTCGACCTGCTCGACCTCGAGACCATCCGCCTGCACGCCCCGCTCGAAGAGCTGCAGGCCACCGACGCCGCGCGTGACCTCGTCCGCGACGCCGCCCGCCGCTTCGCCTCGGTCGGCGAGCGCAAGAACATCACCCCCGCCGTCGTGGCCCTGAGGGCACACGTCTTCGGTGTGCTCGACGCCGAGGTCGCCCGCGTGCGCGCCCGCGGCGACGAGGGCGGTCAGACCGAGCAGGCACTCCGCCACCTCGTCGGCGTGCTGCTGCACACCCCGACCACCCGCGCCCACGAGCTCGCCGAGACGGGCCGCGCCGACGAGTACATCGACGCCCTGTCGGCACTCTTCGGCATCGAGGTCGCCGATCCCGCGGCCTCCGCCCCGGCGCGTCGCGACATCGCCGACGCGGGCTGACTCCCCGCCTGATCACGGGTCCTCGGGCAGGATGGATGCCGTGAGTACACCGGCATCCGAGGTCTATGTCGTCGCGGGAGAACCCCGCCGGGGCAATGCACTGCGCTGGATGGCGACGTTCGCCCTGGGCCTGCTGCACATCGAGGACGACGCTCCCTCGGTCAGCGAGACCGTCATCCGTCGCGTCGACGGCTCGCTCGTGAAGCGGCTGAAGCCCGGAAGCGTCGCCCACTTCGAGGTGCAGATCAGCGAAGCCACCGAGGATCTGCTCGAAATGGATGCCGTGCCGTTCGCCCGCAAATGGATCGCGGACCTCGCCTAAGGGCTGAGCCTGCCGGCGTTCCGCGAGAATAAGCGTATGAGCCTGCGCATCACCGACGACCCCGCCGCGGACGAGCTGCTGTCGAGCAACCCGCTCGCCCTGCTGATCGGCATGCTGCTCGACCAACAGGTCGCCATGGAGACGGCGTTCGCCGGCCCGCTGAAGATCCAGGAGCGCACCGGATCGATGGATGCCGGCGCGATCGCGCACCAGGACCCCGACGAGTTCGCCGCCGCGTTCTCGCAGTCGCCCGCTGTCCACCGCTACCCGGGATCGATGGCGGGGCGCGTACAGGCGCTCTGCGCGGCGATCGAGGAGGACTGGGACGGCAAGGCCGAGAACCTGTGGACGCGCGACGACCCCGACGGCAAGACCGTGCTCACGCGTCTGAAGGCGCTGCCGGGCTTCGGCGAGCAGAAGGCGAAGATCTTCCTCGCGCTCCTGGGGAAGCAACGCGGCTTCGACGGCGCCGGCTGGCGGGAGGCCTCGGCCCCCTACGGCGAAGAGGGCTCGTTCCGCTCCGTGGCCGACATCGTGAGCCCGGAGTCGCTCACCAAGGTGCGCGAGCACAAGCGCGCGGCGAAGGCCGCGGCGAAAGAAGCGAAGGGCTGAGCGTCAGCGCCCACCCGGGCCCGGAGTCGTTTCGCGGCGCCTGCGCCCGCACCCCGTCGACACTGCTCAGTCGCCGCCCTCGATGAAGCTGCAGTTGACCGAACCGGCACCCTCCCGAGCGACGACGACGTTGCCGTCGCGAACGATCTCGCACGAGACGACGGTGGTGTCGACCGACGACTTCGCATTCACTCCGATGACCGTTTGGTTCGAATCGAGGGTGAGGGTCTTGCCTGCGTCCCACTGTTCCGTGGTGCTCTGACCGCCGTTCCTGATGGTGACGTCGACGGGATCGGTCGAGTCCACGGTGATCGTGTACGCGGCGGACGGGGCGAAAACTCCCCCGAGGATCACGGTGGCCACCGTGGCCGCCGGAGCGACGATGGCCACCGCGGCCAGGAGGAAGGTCACCACCGGTCCCGGGCGAGCCCCGTCGGCCGCCCGCGCCCGGAACGCCAGAACGAGCGCGACCACCCCGAGGATCACGGGCGGCACGAGCACCGCCACGCGTGACCAGCCGAGGAGGATCCCGAGGGCGAGGAAGACCAGACCGGCGATGGACAACCCGACGCTGACCCCTCGCAGCCGCGAACCCATGAACGTGGCGCCTTCGGGCATGAATTCCCCACTCGAATCGAGACGAGCATAAGCGAACCGCCCTCGACGATCACGGAAGGGTCCTCTTCGCGCCTGAGGGGCTCATCTGACGCTTCGGCCCGATCGGGGGGGGGGGGGGGAGGCCCGGTCGTGCTGTCAGCACCGGTGCGGAAGGGTCGCGGCGACCCGCCCACTCAGCGCAACGACCGGATCGCCAGAGCCACCGCCTTGAGCTCGTGGATGCGGCGTTCGTAGGTCGCCGCCACGAAGATGAGCACGGCTCCCGCGATGCCGATCCAGACCCACAACAGGCCGGACGCGCTCACGTAGAGAGCCGAGATCCACGGCCACAGCTGCGCGACGGCATGCACGGTGAGCACGATGCCGGCGAGCAGCACCGGCGCCTGCCACCGGAGACGCACCCCCGCCAGCAGCACCGCGAGGGACACGACGCCGAGGGTGATCGCGCGCCACAGGGCGTTGTCGGCCGTGAAGTCGAACAGCAACGAGGGCACCAGCAGCAGAACGAGCCCGGGGCCGAGGGCCGGCCAGGTGCGCAGAGCCGGACGGCGTCGAAGCGAACGGATGCCGTAGACGACCAGGGCGATCGCGAGTGGAGCGGTAGCCGCCTCGGAAGGGTCGGCGACACCGATCGCGAACGCCGCGACGGCGAGGACCGCGGCCAGCCCGAACACAGACCAGAACACGAGCGTCGCTGAGGTAGCGCGCCCCCACAGACCGACGGCGAGCACCGCCGCGAGCGTGACGATCAGGCGCAGCGAACCCTCGCCGGTCGCCGAGAGCCGCAGAACGGTGAGAACCAACGCGACTGCGGGGGCCGCGATGGCCAAGGCGGTCGGCATCGCTCGCGCCACATCGGGGCGACGCAACGCGAGCAGAACCGCCAGGCCCAGCAGGGGCACGGTGGCGACGAGCATCCAGACGTCGAAGAACGGGGTCGTGAGCTCTCGCACGGCGCGGACGGAGGCGGCGAGCGCCAGCGCGAGCGAACCGATCGCGACGACGGGCACGACGAGCGCTGCGAGGGCGCCGCGCAGGCGCAGCGCCGCGACGAGCACCGTGACCGCGGCGACGACCACGACGAGGGCGCGCACCAGCGACGAGTCGGCGAGCGCGGCCGAGGGCAGGAGCCCGACGGCGAGGCCCGCGGCGGCCAGCGCGACGAGGACGGGCGGGAGAGGGCGAGAGCGCGACAGCAGTGCACCGGCGACCCACGCCACGGCGAGGGGCACCGTCATCCACTCGATCGGACGCACGTCGGCTCCGACGCCCACGAGGGCGACGAGGGCCGCTCCCCCGAGACCGGCACCCGCGAGCGGACCCCCCAGCACGGGCCGAGCGGGACGAAGGCAGACGACGCCCAGCGCACCCATCAGCACGACGGCACCGACGGCGCGGACGATCGACCCCTCCCCGGCCGCGACCATCACGGTCTCGCCGAGCGCGAAGACGATCGCCGCCGCCACCGCGGCGGCTTGCGCGAGCTTCGGCGCCCACGTCGCCGCGCGGCGGGCGAGTCCCGCGGCGGCGGCCAGGATCGCCGCGGCCGTGACGAGCACGACGAGGTCGACGAGGCCCAGGTCGGGTCGGACCACGGCGTGCCCGATCTGCGAGACCGTGAGCAGCACGAGGGCGAGCGCCCCGGCGGCGCCGACCGCGACGGGAAGCTCGTCGGGGGTGTGCAGAGGCCGCAGCCAGGCCCCGAGCACGAGGACCGCGATCGAGACCACGGCGATGACGATCGCGCGGGTCAGGTCGACCGGGTCGGCGAGAGCCGTCGGCACGAGGGCGAGCGTCGCGCCCGACGCCGCGATCACCGCGGGAGCGGCAGCCGAGCGCCCCGCGACGAGGCGCCGCGCGCGCTCGTGTCCGACCGCGAGGGCGAGCAGGGCGAGGCCGAGGGGGAGCGTGTACAGCTCGACGGGTTCGGCGTCGGCCCAGAACAGGCGCGTCCACAGTGCCGCCGCCCCGAAGACGAGCGCGAGCCAGACGAGGTGCCGACGCGCTCCGCGCGAGGTGAAGAGACCCTCGGCATCCGTCGCCCACAACACCGCGGTCACCGCTGCCGAGAGCAGCGGAACCCAGCGGTTGCCGTCGGAGGGGACGCCGACGATCGACAGCAGCACCACGATCGCCGCGCCCGCGTCGAGGAAGACGCGCACTGATCGATCGTCGCCGAGGGCCCGCAGCGCCACTGCCGCGGCGATCACGGCGATCGCCCCGAGCACGATCGCCCGCGCGAAGGGATCCGCGTCGACGAGACGGAGCACGGCGACGGCGGCCGTCGCGACGAGCAGCGGCACCAGCAGGGCGGAGGCGGGGCGGGCCACGCGCCACGAGCGATACGGCGGCGAGACCACCACCGCGCACGCTGCGGCCCCGACTGCGGCGGAGACGAGCAGCCACACGTCGATCGCGCGGGCGGCGGGGATGATGCCGGCGACGTCGAGTCGCCAGTCGTCCTTCGCCGCGACGAAGCGCGTGAGCAGGGCGAGAGCACCCGCGACGACGATGACCGCGAGGGCGGTGAGCGCGCCGGCCTCGCGCTGCGCGGAGTCGAGACCGAGGCGGCGAGCGGGCGGGGCGACCACGATGAGCAGCGCCAGGACCGCCACCGCGAGGGCGACCGTGAAGGGAGAGGCTCCTTCGACCACCGTTCCGGTTCCGGATCGGAGCGCCGTCGGCGCGAACAGCGCGCTGCCGGAGGCCAAGAGGACGACGGCGACGGTCGAGGGCACCCGCACCGTGGGGTGCGCCCCCGCGACGGCGGCGAGCACTCCCAGGGCGACGACCGTCGCGATGGTCCAGGCGAGAGGCGACGAGAACGACAGCAACCATCCCGTTCCCAGGGCGAGGGTGCCGACCACCGCGGCGAGGGCGATGTCGCCGCGGCGACGCCTCAGCACGACGACGGCGACCACCGCCAAGGCGAGGTACCACAGCACGACGATGAACAGCACGCGCAGCTGCGGTCCCGCGAGCAGGACGACGGTCGCGGCCGTCCCGAGCGCGAGGGTGCGGCGCTCGGCCCAGGCGCCGAAGATCCGCCAGACGAGGATCGCGAGGGCGACCAGCGCGACGAGGGCGATGACGGCGGCGGTGGACGTGGCATCCGGCACATCGACGTCGAGGGCGGACCGCCCGAAGATCGCGATGACCCATCGCAGGGGAGCACCGAACGACAGCAGCGCCCAGCCGAGGGGCACGAGGGCAGCGATGCCGACCGCGACCGCGGCGGACAGAGCGGCCGCGCGGAGCGTCACCCGACCCACTCCGGCGGGGCTGCGCCGGGCGGCGAGGTCGAGCACGAGCGCCACGACGCCTGCGACGAGCACGGGCATGGTCGCCGACACCGTCGCGTCTGCGGCGCGCGCGACGGTACCGGCGAGGCCGACACCGAGGGCGAGCACGGCCGCCATCGCGGCCAACGGTGCGAGCCGCACGGCGCCCTGCCGGGCGAACGACCACGCGTGCGCGGCGAGCGCGAGGGCCAGGGCACCCGCGAGGATCACGGGGGTCGCGGTGGTCGAGGCATCGACGAGCAGCGACATCGCGAGGGCGACGACCGCGCCGAGCGCCGCGAGACCGCGCACGATCGCCGTCTCGACCGGCAGGGCGGTGCGAGGACGCACGAGCCGTGGCGCGAACGGGGCCGCGAGGGCGACGAGCACCAGCACCAGACCCCACCCCCACCAGCCGAACACCGCGTCGCGGGCGAGCAGGCCCGCGGCCAGCATCGCGGGGCCGACAGCGAGCGCGAAGACCGCGGTCGACAGCGGGGCGCGCAATCGCGACAGCCGCGCCCACCCCACGAACACGACGCCCGCGACCGTCGTCGTCGCACCCCAGTAGACCGCGGCGTCGACGTCGGCCGTCGCCCCCAGGTCGTTCGCGCGGACGGCCCACACGTCGAGTCCGACGAAGGCGATGCCCAGCAGCGCGATGCCCTCGGCGGTCGCTCCGAGTCCGCGACGCCGCAGAATCGACGCCGTGGCGATGACACCGGCCGTGACGAGCGCGATGACGACCGAACGCAGCACGAGCCCGCCGTTGATCCACGCGACGGTCAGGAAGAACGCCGCAGCCACCGCGAGCAGCACGACACCGACCGAGAGCAGGAACACCTGCACGCCCGAGCGGCGCGGGCGGGCAGGTTCGGCGGCGGGGGCTGCCACGCCGGGCGGAGGTGCGACGGGCTGTACGACCGGCGACGCCGACCCGGATGCCGCTGCAGCGGGCGCGGCCTCGACAGGCGGTGCGGCGGCCGACGACACAACGCCGGGCGCGGCGGCCGTGCCGACGGTCGGCGGCTCCCACACCGCGGTGGCTGCCTCGGCGGGGAGCACAGGATGCAGCTCCCCCGGCGGCGCAGCCTCGGGCTCAGGCCCCGCCCCGGGCGCAGGCCCCGCCCCGGGAGCCAGCACGGCTGTCGACGCGAGCGGGATCGAGGGGACCGCCGACTCTGAGGCCCCGACACCCGCGGGAGCCTTCGCGACCGCATCGCCGTGGATCCGTAACAGGGCGTCGGCCCGCTCGTCGACCAGCTCCACGATCCGCTGCGACAGGTCGAGCACACGCGCCGTGCGCGCATCGGTCAGGTCGAGTCCGCACGAGGCGCACGGCGACACGGTGATGGGTGCGAAGCAGGATGGGCAGCGCGAGGTATCGACGAGCGCCCCCGGCTGCTCGGGCCAAGCGATGCCCGACAGTGCTCCCCCGTGATCGACTTCCGTCATCGTGCCCCCTCGGCGTCGGTCGTCGCCCCAGGCTAGCGAAGTCCGGCCGTCGCACCGGGGTCATGCACAGCGGCGGCTCCTCCCCAGCCCGTCGGCACCGCCGTCAGTCGCGCGGCAGTGCGGCGACCGTCTCCTCGGCGAACACCGTCTCGCCTGCCCGCACGGTCTGTATGACGCGGGCAGTCAGGAGCGTCGAGGCCCCGTCGGCGAAGGGGTCGGTGTCGAGAACCGCGAAGTCGGCCGCGAACCCGGGAGCGAGACGCCCGCGCCAGTCGCCGTCCCCCGTCGACGCCGCCGCATCGCGCGTGGCGTGGGCGATGCTGTCGGTCAGGGGCAGCGCGAACTGCGGGTGCACCGCGCCGACGCCCGTGTCGAGCGCCGAGGCACGGGTCGCCGCGACGTACATGTTGGCGAGGGCGTCGTAGGGGGCGGTCGGCGCGTCGGTCGAGAACGCCAGAAGGGTACCCGCGCGCTCGTACTCGGGCCACGCGAACGCACGATCGGCGCGCTCGTCACCGAGCATCGCGGCCCAGTTGGGGTAGATCGCCGGGTCGGCGTGGACCGGCTGCATGGATGCCGTGATCCCGAGCCGCGCCATGCGCTCCGCCGTCCCGGGGGCGGCGTACTCGAGGTGCTCGATGCGGTGCCGACGAGGCAGATCGCCGTTGGCGCGGTAGGCGCGCTCGAGGGCGACGAGCGCCGCGTCGCTCGCGGCGTCGCCGATCGCGTGCATCGCGATCTGCAGACCCGCGGCGTCCGCAGCGCCCACCACCGGGGCGAGATCGGCGAGCGGCCAGATGGGAGCGGCGTTCGAACCGTCGGCGTATGGAGCACCCATCGCCGCCGTGCACGCGTCGATCGTGCCGTCGAGGATCAGCTTGATACCGATCACGCGCACCCACGACGAGCGCGTGCGCTCGACGAGGTCGATCACGCGGTCCAACTGGGCGAGGTTCTTCTCGCGATCACCGGTGTTCTCGACGAGCCAGTGTGCGGCGACGCGGATCGGGAGTCGCCCGCCGTGGCGCGTCACGGCTCTCTCGAACGCGGCGAGGCCGTGCTCGTTGAAAGCCATGTCGACGACTCCGACGACTCCGGCGCGCACGTACGCGTCGATCACGCGATCAACGGCGGCGTCGCGCTCGTCGTCGGTCGTGGACGAGTCGCGACGGGCCCACGCGTAGCGGATCGCGGCCGTCTCGAAGAGCATCCCGTTCGGCTCGCCGTCGGCGTCGCGGCCGATCTCGCCGCCGAGCGGGTCGGGGGTGTCGCGGGTGATGCCGAGCTCGGCCAGCGCCGCCGAGTTCACCCAGCAGGAGTGGTAATCGTTGGCATCCAGGTAGACGGGCACGTCGGGCACGACCGCGTCGATCATGCTCGCGATCGGCGCCCCGCCCGGAATCGAGTCGAACAGCCACCCGCGCCCCCAGATCGCGGGCGCCTCGGGAGCCGCCTCGCGCGCCTCGCGCAGGAGGACCTGGATCGCCTCGAGCGACCGCGCCTCGGTCAA